>Ga0255772_10003817_pt1 | contig 14345 bp, 9 predicted proteins | sample 071ome_34_FD_179970 | JGI IMG/M metagenome (GOLD analysis project Ga0255772, IMG submission 179970) | Coastal salt marsh microbial communities from the Groves Creek Marsh, Skidaway Island, Georgia - 071411BT metaG (version 2) | ecosystem: Environmental > Aquatic > Marine > Intertidal zone > Salt...
CTTTAATCTTTCTTGATTCAAACCATAATCATCATAATATGAATCCATGGAAATCAATGCATCATGCATTCTTTCTTTCTGAAGTCTGAGCATTATAATTACATCTGAATCTTTAATCCCTTCATTCATATTTGAATAGTAGTTTACATTCATATCTGAGTAATTTTCAGGTATTAATTTCTTTGGACCAACAATATTAATCTCCCTTGTCTGTAAAGTATTGAGTGCGTAAATAAGTGATTTTGCTACACGTGAATGTAGGATATCTCCAACGATAGAAACTTTTAGTTTTTTAAATCCACCTTTATGTTTCTTAATAGTAAACATATCAAGCATTGCTTGCGTTGGATGCTCATTAGATCCATCCCCAGCATTGATAACAGATATTTTATCACTGACAGATTCAGCAATATAATGTGCAGTACCTGGCACTGAGTGTCTGACCACAAACATTTGACAACTCATTGCTTCAATTGTTTTTATCATGTCTAGTATTGATTCACCCTTCAGAGTAGATGAATTAGCGATATCGATATTTATGAAATCTGATGATATTTTTTTAGATGCTAATTCAAATGTGGTTTTTGTACGTGTGCTGGGCTCAAAAAATAAACTAGCTACTACCTTACCATGATATCTAGGTATAGCTCCACTATCATGAAATTGATCTGCTCTGTTTATAATATCTATTATATGAGTTTTCGGAAGAGATTTAATATTAAGGAAGTGTTTAAGTTTATTATCTTGAAGTTGAATATTATGATTTATCTTCATCTAGTCAATAATATTTTCATTGACCCAGCTTTGCAAGATAATAGATGCAGATATATCATCATAATCACTTAATTTCTTTTTTGTAAGCCCTTTATTTCTCATTTCTTTGAACTTACTCTTTGCCATTTCACTAGTTAGTGCTTCGTTATGTAATATTATTTTTATTTCTGTATTGATTCTTGTTTTAATTTTCTCTGATAATAACTTTATTTTTTTTTGTATTTGCCCTTCTTTTTTATATTCTGGGTACCCTATAATTATTATTTTTATATCCCATTCAAGAACTGTTGCTTCAACTTCATCCAGTAAATTATTATATATTATTTTTAATGGGCGGCAGCTTTTTGTAATACTTTGGCCTATAGCTAGGCCTGATTTCTTTTGACCATAATCAATACCTAGTAAAAAGTAATTATTCATTTATTTAGTAAATTCATGAAAAACTTTTATTCTCTTGAGTAACTTATTAGAAATTTTGTTTGATAGACCTTTGCCAATTTGTTGGAGACCTGTTGGCGAAGTTATATTAATCTCTGTAATATATTTACCTATCATATCTATACCTGCAAAAAAAATACCATGATATTTTAGAAAAGATGCAATATTAGCTAGTAATGGTAAATAAGACTTATTTATTTCCTGTATTTTATAACTGCCGCCGCATGCTAAATTAGATCTAAAATCTCCTTTACTAGGATAACGAGTCATAACTTTATCATGAATTATACCGTCATAGATTATAATCCTGTTATCTCCATCTTTTATTTCTCTTAAAAATTTCTGAGCAATTATTATTTTATATTTTTCCAAATATTCATTTATTTTTTTGATAGAGTTCTTATTCTGTTTCAATTTGATAATACCTTTTCCAGCCATCATGTTCATCGGTTTAAGTACAATTTCTTTATGAGTATCCAAAAGATCTTTTATTTGTTTTAAACTAGATCCGATTACAGTTGGCACTTTAGGATTAGATAATTCATAGCCAAGTATCTTTTCATTAAATCTTATTAGACTATCAGGAGAGTTCAAAATAAGCGTATTTTGGTACTCAAGTTGTTTTATTATTTGAAGAAGAGAAATATAATGGCTATCAACAGGAGGGTCTTTTCTAAAGAGAATACAATCTAATTTATTAAGATTGATATTTTTTCTTTTAGTGAGTTCATACTCTGACTTACGAATAGAATTTATTTGGACATCATATACTATGCCATTAATAATATTTGATTCTTGATAGATTGATTTAGGATCAATAAGTTTTATATTGGATTTGTTCTGAAGACATTTGATTAAACTAATTGTCGAATCGGACCTAAAGTCTATTGATTCAATTGAGTCCATTAATATTCCAATTACAAACATATTAATCTATATTAAATAGTTCTTTTGCCGCTGCTAAAATAGCAAGTCGTGCAACTACACCATATACATAATATTTGTTTATTGGTGAATCAATTGGAAGTTTTAAATTTGGCGCTATACAAATATCATTAAGAGGTATTGGATGAAAAACCATTCCAGGTGAATTTAGGTTTTCATTATTAGCTTTATTTTCATGAGTTCTATAGAAACCCCCGATAAGAAAATTTGAGAATGAGTATATCACTGGCTCTGCTACATTTGATGATTCTCTAGTTTGTTCAAATGAATAAACACCTTCCTGTAAAATAACTTTATCTAGAGAGTTGTTACCTTTAGTTGATAGCATTTTATTTCTTTGCTTTCTATTAAGATTTTTAATTTGATCTATATTATCAATTGAAATTACACCCATTCCATAGGTTCCTGAGTCAGCCTTAATAATGATAAATGGCTTCTCGTTAATATCATATTTTTCATATTTATCAGTTATTATATCAAACAGTTTCTCGGCGTGATAAACTAAACATTCTTCACCTTGCTTAGTTTTGAAATTAATTTCACCGCAGTTTCTAAACTCTGGGTCAATCAACCAAGAATCAATATCAAGAAGATTAGAGAAGTTGCTGCATACATCACTATAATAATTGAAATGTTCTGATTTTGATCTTTTCGTCCAGCCGATATTTTTAGAGGGCAATATTAGTTGTTTGACGTTATCTAAGAATGAGGGAATGCCTGAAGATAAGTCATTGTTTAAAAGAATTGCATCAGGAACAAATCCGTCATACTCAAGCATTGAGTTGACTATTTTGAAGTTAGTATTATCTACGATTGTTGGTTTGCTAACTTTAACTTCATAACCTGCTTTTTCAATTAAACTAGACAAATATTCTAAACTTTTTAGGTAATGTAAATTTCTCGTATGGTCCTCGGGAATTATTAAAATCTTATCAATACTTGTCTTAAAGCTATCAAGAGAGTGCTTTACGGCTGTTATGTATAAAGATTCAAAATCATTATTTAGATTGTTAAAACCAGCAGGAAATAAATTTGTATCAATAGGTGATATCTTAAATCCAGAGTTTCTTATATCTATGGACGAATAAAAAGGTGCTGGATATTTAAGCCATTGATTTCTGAACCAGCTCTCTATTATCTGATAATTAGCTATTATACATTCATGAATATTTTGATGACTTTTTCGATCGCTGTATACTATGTCTTGAAAAGCTTTCATAATTATTTACCAATGTTATTGCAGATATACATGCTGTTTCAGTTCTAAGTATATTCTCACTAATTTTTTTTATTTTCCATTTATTTATTGAAAATAGTTCTAGTTCACTCTCATCAAAACCACCTTCTGGTCCAACAAAAAAAGAGATACTTTTATCAGATAGCTCTTTAGATGTAAATGACTGTCCATTTTGATGAAGAAGATATCTTGGTATTGATTTATCTAATGCAACATGCTCTTCAAGAGAGATAGGAGTATGAATATTCATTAATTCATATCTTCCGCACTGTTCACTTGAGTGAATAATTATTTTATTCCAATGTTCAATTTTTTTATTAACATCAGAATATTGACTTCTTTTAGAATAAACAGGATAAAAGTTTTTGACTCCTAACTCGACAGATTTCTGAATGATTAAATCCATTATATTCATGCTAACTATTGCTACTGATAAAGAAATATTTATTTGTGGGGTACTTGTGCTTATAATTTCATTATTTATCTTAAGAAGTATTGTATTATTTTTTTTAATTTCTAAGTTACATAAATATTGTTTCTTTTTATGATTAAAAATAATTATTTCATCACATTGTTTGATTCTTAAGACATTTATTAATCTATGAGCTAAATGATCAGAACATTCATGGGAATCATCGGAAAAGTCAGATTCTATATATATTCTATGAACTTTTTTTTGTTGCTTCATTGACACCTTCTTTCATAATCTCTGATACAAATGATATCTCTTTTTTTGAAATAACATAAGGCGGCATAAAATAAAGTACATTACCTAGAGGTCTCATAAGAACATTATTTTTCAAACCATGGAGATAGGCTCTTATACCTCTTCTTTCTTTCCAATTATAAGCTGTACGATTCTTTTTATTTTTCACCATCTCAATTGCAAGCACCATACCTGTTTGTCTAACATCAGATACATGTGGATGATCTTTTAATGATTCAAATGATTTTTCCATATAAGAAGATAATGCTTTATTTTTTTCTATAGTTTTTTTAGTTTTGAATAATTCTAATGTTGCGTTCGCTGCAGAGCAGGCAATAGGGTTCGCAGTATAGCTGTGTGAATGTAAAAATGCATTGAGTTTTTCATATTCATCATAGAAGGCTTCATAAATATCATCTGTAGTTAGGATAGTAGAAAGTGTCATATATCCACCTGTTATTCCTTTTGATAAACAAATTATGTCAGGAGTTATCTTGGCCTGCTCAAAACCAAACATAGTTCCTGTTCTTCCAAAACCAACCGCAATTTCATCTGCTATTAAGTGAATATTATATTTCGTGCATGCCTCTCTTAAAAGTTCTAAATACCTAGGATGATACATCCTCATATATCCAGCACATTGTATCAATGGCTCAACTATAACAGCGCAAACATTTTTATGATTTTTCTTAATTGTTTGATGCATCTTATCAAACATCAATTCAGCATGTTGTGCTTCAGATATATTATCTTTTTTATTATAATTATCAGGTGATTCGACAATTATTGTGTCTTTGAGAATGCTTTCATAGGTCTTTTTATATAAATCAATATTACTTACAGATAGCGAACCTAATGTTTCTCCATGATAACTATTAGACAATGCAATAAAACTTTTTTTAGATCTCTTACCTTTGTTTTGCCAATAGTGATAACTCATCTTCATTGCTGCATCCACAGATGATGATCCGTTATCTGTAAAGAAACACTTAGTAATTTTCTTTGGTGTAAGTGATATTAAATTTTCAGCAAGATTTATGGCTGGCTCGTGAGTGAAACCAGCTAACAGTACATGTTCAAGTTTTGATAACTGCTTTTTAATGCTGTTATTAATAAAGGTATTAGAATGACCAAAGATATTTACCCACCAAGAACTTATAGCATCAAGATATTTATTATCATCATAATCATATAGCCAAACACCTTTACCTGATTTGATAGGAATCATAGGAATTTTCTCGTGATCCTTCATTTGAGTGCACGGGTGCCATACAACTTTTAAGTCTTTTTTTACTAACTTAGAGTGTTTCATAATTAGATTAAACTAATTAGTATCGATATGTATCTTTTTTGAAAGGCCCTGTTGTTTTAACGCCTATATAGTTTGCTTGCTCTTCAGTAAGATTAGTAATCTTAGCATCAAGTTTATCAAGGTGTAAGAGCGCAACTTTTTCATCAAGGTGCTTTGGTAACACATAAACGTCTTTTTTATATTCACTATTATTTTCCCAAAGTTCTATTTGAGCCATTACTTGATTTGTAAATGAACAAGACATTACAAAGCTTGGGTGACCTGTAGCGCAACCAAGATTAATAAGTCTTCCTTCCGCTAATAATACAATTTTTTTACCATCAGGGAACTCAATTTCATCAACTTGGGGTTTTATATTAGTCCACTCATAGTTTTTGAGACTTGCTACATCAATTTCATTATCAAAATGTCCAATATTACAAACAATAGCTCCACTTTTCATGTTTTTCATATGTTCATGGGTAATGACGTTGTAGTTACCAGTTGCTGTACAAAAGATATCTATCTCACCTATCTTATCCTCAAGTCTTACTACATCGTAACCTTCCATACACGCTTGAAGTGCACAGATAGGGTCTATCTCTGTAACCATAACTTTTGCACCAAGAGCCCTCAGTGATTCAGCTGAACCTTTTCCTACATCTCCAAATCCACAGACAATACAATGCTTTCCTGCAATCATTGTATCTGTTGCTCTTTTAATACCATCTACAAGTGATTCTCGACAGCCATACAAATTATCAAACTTTGATTTAGTTACAGAGTCATTCACATTGATTGCTGGCATTTTTAGTGATCCTTCTTTTGCCATATCATATAATCTCAGAACGCCTGTAGTAGTCTCTTCTGAAACGCCTTTGATGTCCTCAATCAGATGAGGGTATTCTTTATGTATCATGCTTGTTAGGTCTCCGCCGTCATCAAGCAATAGATTTGGTTTCCAGTCTGGGTTACCCTCGATGGACTGTTTCAGACACCATATATATTCTTCTTCTGTCTCTCCTTTCCAAGCGAATACTGGAATATTTTGATCAGCTATAGCTGCCGCCGCATGGTCCTGAGTAGAGAAAATATTACAAGACGACCATCTGACATCTGCTCCTAATTCAACTAAAGTTTCAATTAACACAGCTGTTTGAATCGTCATATGTAAACAGCCAATAATTCTAGTTCCTTCAAGTGGTTTCTTAGAACCATATTCTTTTCTAAGTGCCATAAGACCAGGCATTTCTGTCTCAGCAATTCTGATTTCTTTGTGTCCAAAGCTTGCAAGACTCATATCTGCAACCTTGTAATCATCCTTAATTTTTTTAACTTTATCTAATTCCATATTTAACCTCTATTTAAATTGCAGATTTAAGTATATCAACCTTATCTGTTTGTTCCCATGTAAAATTCTTATCATTTCGACCGAAATGCCCAAATCCTGCAGTTGGTTTATATTTAACATTTAATAAATCTAATGAAGTGATAATGCCATATGGTGTTAAGTCAAAAACATTATTGATAATACCGGATAGTTTTTCATCGGATATAACGCCTGTCCCAAAAGTATTTACTAGTGTTGATGTAGGCTCAGCTACACCGATTGCATAAGATAGTTGAATCTCACATCTTGTTGCTAAATTAGCTGCAACAATATTTTTTGCAATATATCTTGCAGCATAAGCTGCTGATCTATCAACTTTTGATGGATCCTTTCCTGAGAATGCTCCGCCACCATGCCTTGCCATTCCTCCATAAGTATCAACGATAATCTTTCTTCCAGTTAATCCTGAATCTCCAAGAGGCCCACCTTCAACGAAGTTTCCTGTGGGATTAATAAATATTCTTGTTTTTTCATTAATAAGTGAATTGGGTATCACTCTAAAAATAATCTCATTCTTTACAAATTCTCTTAATTCTTCAAGATCTATTTCTGAGGAATGTTGTGTGGATAGAACAACAGTATCAACAAAAGTTGGCTTATCATTTTCATACTGAAAAGTAACTTGGCTTTTAGCGTCTGGTCTAAGCCAAGACACTTTTTTTGATTTTAATAGCTCAGTTTGTTTTTCAACTAAACGGTGGGAGTAATAAATAGGTGAGGGCATTAAAAATTCTGTTTCATCAGAAGCATAACCAAACATTAAACCTTGGTCGCCGGCACCTTGCTTTTTTTGATCTGATCGATCAACACCCATTTGTATATCTGGAGACTGTTTAGTTAATAATTTTATAATTTCACATTCATTGCCGTTGAATCCTAGTTCATTTGAATCATAACCAATCTCTAGAATTGTCTCTCTGATTAAATTATCAATATCTAAGTTTCCGCGTGTGGTTATTTCGCCACCAATAACTACTGTACCTGGTTGACTTTCTTTTCCTTTAACAAATGTTTCGCAAGCTACTCTAGAATGTTTATCTTGTTCTAATACATGATCAAGAATAGAATCTGAGAGATGGTCGCATAATTTATCAGGATGTCCAGGGGATACACTTTCTGAGGTAAAATAATACATCCTGGAAGTCTATATGAGAATTAATCTAGAATAAAGAACATTGTTAGTATTATATTAATTCATGTTTTATTTTTTGAAATTCTTGATAAATTCTCTTTCGTCTTGTGTCAACTGTTGCCCTGTTGAATATCTATTTAGCAGATCAAAATAAACTTTTTCATCTGAATTCTTCTTAAGTTGATCAATAATTTCATTAACAGTCAATTTTGCAGAATCCTCAGATTTTTCATTAGATTCCATCTTAATTATTTTATGAATAATGTGATTTTGAGGATATTGATTTATCAGATTTACAGCCTTAAAAGCTTCATTCATTTTTCTTCTATCCAGTGCTGATAAATATATTTCTTTTAATATATCGTTGGATATGAAATGGGAATAATCACTTTCTTTAAGTAAGTTTGGATATTCAAGCAATAAGTTCATCAATGTAATTTCTTTAATATCATAGTTACTTTCATCAGTAGGTTCTACCTTATTTCTATTTAAGCTTAGAGATGAGTTACTGTTTATTGCACTGCCACCTATATTTTCAAGTTCATCTTTTAAAATAGCCGTGTACGTGATATCAGGCATCTGTTCAATTAATTTTTTAGCATTCAAAGAAAATGTTGTTCTCCCCTCAACAGTATTGATATCAAGACCCGCCTTCAGTGATTGAATAATATATTCTGATAAAGGCATCGCATCGTGTATTAAGTTTAAAAACATATTTTTTTCTTCATGTACATATGTGTCGGGGTCGCTTCCTTCTGGCAGAAAGATAAGATATATCTGTATACCATCTTTTATTTCAGGTAAACAATTATTAATAGCCTTCCATGCAGCAGATTTTCCAGCGGTATCGCCATCAAAGCAAAAAACAATATTATTTGTATATCTTATTATTTTCTTGAAGTGATATTTAGTAAATGCTGTCCCAAGTGTAGCTACACAATTTCTAATATCTGAATTATGAAGGCCAATCACATCAGTGTATCCCTCAACAATTAAAACTTTATTTTCTTGATTAATATATTTCTTGCTTTCATATAATCCGTAAAGCTCATAGCTTTTATGAAAGACTTTAGTCTCTGGAGAGTTAAGATATTTAGCTCCATCTTGTTTGTTATATACTCTTCCTCCAAAACCTATGATGTTTCCCGTTGAATTTCTTATCGGAAACATAATCCTATTTCTGAACCTATCATAAATTTTATTATTCGATTTAATCAAGAGACCAGCCTCAATAGCATTTTCTATTAACTTAAGTTGAGAAAACATCTTTGATAGATCATCCCAACTATCATTCGCCAATCCTAGTTGAAAGGTTTCTATCATAGCTTCATTAATATTTCTTTTTGATAAATAATTCATAGCTTCTTTATTTGTTTCTAATGTCTTGCTATAAAAATCAGATGCTTTTTTATTCGAGATAAAAAGGTTATATGATGAATCATTTTTTTTTGTACTATCCGGCAATTCAAGATTTGCGGCTTGTGCAAGTTTACTTAATGCTTCAATAAATGTTAAATGATCATGTTCTGTCAAAAACTTAATAGCATCACCTGATGCGCCACAACCAAAGCAATGATAAAACTGCTTCGAAGAAGAAACATTGAAAGAAGGAGTTTTTTCATTATGAAAAGGGCAAAGACCTTTATAGCTCGTTCCATTTTTTGAGAGCGATACTCTCTCTTTTATCAATTCAACAATATCTGTAGATGCTAGAACCTGATCAATAAACGCTCTATCTATGCTTGACATTTCTAAGCAACTTTATTGATTGTATTTTTTATAATGTCTTCCATTGACGCATTAATTGGCTTGATTAGTTTAAAATATTTAATTTCATTATTTAAATTTTTCATTATCTCTTTTGCATTTATGCTGTTTGTCTCTTTAATATAGTCTTTAATGATCGTTTTAAAATATTTTAGGGTAATTTTATCAGCGCTGGATAAATCAACATACTCAACGGAACTATCATTTATATTCTTATGAAGAGTTTTGTTTTTATCATACATAAAAGCTACTCCACCGGTCATACCAGCACCAAAATTGTTTCCAACTTCACCTAATATTATTGAGCACCCTCCGGTCATATATTCACAACAGTGATCTCCAGCCCCCTCTACAACAGCTACTGCCCCTGAATTTCTAACAGCAAATCGTTCACCTGCTTTTCCTTCAGCATACATTTTTCCTCCAGTAGCACCGTAAAGACAAGTATTTCCAATTATGCTATTTTTATCAGCAATCTTTTTAAAATGTTTTGATGTTTTAATTATTATTTTTCCACCTGACATTCCTTTGCCTACATAATCATTAGCGTCACCAGTAAGATATATATCAACTCCACCAGCATTCCATACGCCTAAACTTTGTCCTGCTGTTCCATTTAAATTTAAGATTATTGGTGTTTTTGAAAGCCCGTGATTTCCATATAATTTTGCAATTTCACCAGATAAACTTGCGCCAATGGATCGATCAAGATTTTTAATATCATAATTTAGAGTTTTACTCCTTCGATTCAATATTGCATCTTTTGAATCTCTCAGAATTCTCTTAGCAAGTACACCTTTGTCATATGGTTTATTAGATTTCACATTACAATATTTTGGTGATTTTTTATCCGAGATGGTTAACATTTTTTTAAGGCTTAAAGATTTCTGCTTTTGAGTGACCCCTTTACTTATGGATAAATATTGAGTTTGTCCGATAAGTTCGTCAATAGACTTAACGCCAATAGTCGCCATAATTTCTCTAACATCCTGTGCAATAAATTTAAAATAATTTACTACTCGTTCTGGACTGCCTGAAAAATGTTTCATCCTTAAAAGTTTGTTCTGAGTAGCTACACCAGTAGCACAATTATTGAGATGACATATACGAAGATACTTACAGCCTAAAGCTACCATCACTGAAGTACCAAAACCATAACTCTCTGCTCCAAAAATTGCAGCTTTAATAACATCTAATCCAGTTTTCAGACCTCCGTCAGTTTGTATTCGTACTTTTTGTCTGAGTTTATTAAGCATAAGGGTTTGTTGTGTTTCTGCAATACCCATCTCCCATGGAGCACCTGCGTATTTTACCGATGTAAGAGGACTCGCACCTGTACCTCCATCATATCCAGATATGGTGATCAAATCGGCATATGCTTTCGTTACACCAGCAGCTATAGTTCCAACACCTTTTTGCGATACTAATTTAACAGATATTAGTGCTTTATTATTAACCTGTTTTAAATCGTATATAAGTTGAGCTAAGTCTTCAATGCTATAGATATCATGATGAGGCGGTGGAGAAATTAGTGTAACTCCTGGTACTGAATATCTGAGTTTGGCAATATATTGATCTACTTTATCACCTGGCAGTTGCCCGCCTTCACCTGGTTTAGCTCCTTGAGCAATCTTTATTTGTATTACATCAGCATTTACTAAGTAATGAGGAGTTACCCCAAATCTACCGGAGGCTACTTGTTTAATTTTAGATGTTTTTGATGAGTTATATCTTTTGATATCTTCTCCGCCTTCACCAGAGTTAGATCTACCTCCAATTGTATTCATTGCAATAGCTAAAGCTTCATGAGCTTCTGGAGATAGTGCACCAAGAGACATTCCAGCTGTATCAAATCTTTTTAATATTTTTTTAGAAGATTCAACTTGTTCTAGAGGAATTGGTTTTTTGTTTTTAAGATTAAATAAATCTCTAAGAAAACTTGGATCTCTTGAATTAACTAGTGAAGCAAACTTTTTGTAATCTTCATATTCACCGCTAGTCACACATGCCTGTAAAGTTTTAACAACATCTGGATTATAATCATGGTATTCACCTCCAGCTGTGAATTTAAGAAGCCCACCTTTATTGATGCCCTCAGATATTTTTAGAGAATAAGCTTTGTTTTTTTCTAAGTCATTCTCGATATCTTTGAAACCTACTCCTTCTATTCTTGAAATGTTGTTTCTAAAACAAAGGTCAATAACATCAGAATTAATTCCTATAGTTTCAAACAGTTGTGCACCTCTATAACTGGAAATACAAGAAATCCCCATCTTAGACATAATCTTCAATAACCCTTTATTAATGCCTTTGACAAAGTTTTGGACATGAGATGGGTAAGCATTTTTATCAATACTATTTCTCACAAGTAAATCATTAATAATATTAAATGCAAGATATGGGTATATAGCAGATGCGCCATAACCCAATAACACAGCAAAGTGATGTGAATTCCATGCGGATGCCGTCTCGACAATAATATTACAATCACATCGCAACCCTTCAGTAATAAGCCTATGATGAACTGCACCAACTGCCATAGCAGCTGGAATAGTGAGTTGATCCTTGTTTAGGTTTTGATCAGATAAAACAATTAGCACATTTTTTTTCTTAACACTTCTTACAGCTCTATCACAGATTGTATTAATAGCTTCTTCTAGATCAATATTATTATCATAGTGAAGACTAAGAGTATCATTTGGAAAACCTTTTTTCTTATAGTTGACTATTTTTTCAAATACCTGATTAGATAATACTGGAGAATCTAGAACTAGTCTGCCAGCATGAAGAGACGACTCTTCAAAGAGATTTCTCTCAACACCAAGACATGTCTCAAGCGACATGACGCTGGTTTCCCTTAGAGAGTCAATTGGAGGATTAGTTACTTGTGCAAACTGCTGCCTAAAATAGTCATACAGAGATCTTGATTGTTTCGACAATACGGGCATTGGAGTGTCATCTCCCATTGAGCCAGTACCTTCGACAGCCAGTTTAGCAAGGGGAAGTATTACATCAACTTCTTCTTCAAGAGAAACTCCATAGAATTTTTTGTATGCTATTAACTCTTCATTGCTATATTTTAATGGCTTTTCTTTTTTTAAATCATATCCACCTAAGTTTAAAGAATTTTTATTCAGCCATTCATCATATGGATGTCTGTCTTTTAATATTTTATTAATATCTTCTGAAAGTAATACTTCGCCATTTAGTGTATCAACAGCCAGCATATCACCAGGAGCAAGTCTACCTTTTTGTAATACTTCAGAGTCGTCATAGTCATACACACCTACTTCGGAGGCAAGTGTTATATGTCTGTCTTTAGTAATAATGTACCTTGCAGGCCTTAAACCATTTCTATCTAGTACGCATGCCGCATATCTTCCGTCTGTAAGTACTATACCTGCTGGCCCGTCCCATGGTTCCATGTGCATTGAGTGATATTCAAAGCAGGCTTTTAATTTTTTATCAATCTTATTATTATTTTGCCATGCTGGAGGAACAAGAGTACGCATAGCTCTGAATATACCCATATCACCAGCCAGGAGGTATTCAAGCATATTATCCAGTGAATAAGAATCGGAATCACTCATCGATACAACTGGATGCATATCATTAAGTTCGGGTAAATCTGTTATATCAAGTTTATTTCTTCTCGCCATGTACCAATGTCTATTACCTTGAATAGTGTTAATTTCACCGTTGTGAGCTAAGTGCCTAAAAGGTTGCGCTAGTTTCCATTGAGGTAATGTATTTGTAGAAAATCTTTGATGAAACACACACAAAGATGTTTTCATTTTTGAGTGAACTAGATCTGGATAAAATTTTTGAATATTTTCAGATACTATTAAACCTTTATACGATATTACTTTAGATGACATGCTGCAGACGTATAAATCAGGATCATTCAATATTTTTTCAACCTGAAGTCTTGCTATATATAGTTTCTTTTCGAATTCATTTTCATGTAAATCATCGGATCCGGAAATTATTATTTGTTGTATATCAGGAAGAGATGTTAAAGCATCATCACCACAAACCTTTTTATTTATTGGTACATTTCTCCAACCTAAAACTTCCATCCCTAATTTTTTTATTTGGAAGAAAAATGTCTCTTTGATTTTTTTATGCTTAGTTTTATTTCTAGGCAAAAATATTGTTCCAAATGCATAATTTTTTCTGAGTTCAATACCCATTTCTTCTGCACAAAAATGGAGAAATTCATTTGGTTTTTTTATTAGTAGTCCGCATCCATCACTTGATTTACCATCATCAGACACCGCGCCTCTATGCTTAAGTCTATTTAATGCCTCTATGCTTGTGTCAATTATCCAGCTTGATGGTTTATCATCCATGTTTGCTATAAGTCCAAAGCCACAATTATCCCTTTCAAAAGTAGGAGAATACATGGTGTTTTTTGAATTATGTCCGTTATTCATAGTATGGACATATTACCATAAATATTTATTTTAAGATTAACTGATGAAGTTTTTGGATAAATCTTTTAGATATTTATTTTCTAGTTTATCAGTGATAAATGCTGCACCGATATTCTTCAAAAGTATAAATCTATTCTTTCCTGATAATTTCTTTTTATCATGACCTAAATGTTTCATTATATTGGACGGTGTAACATTTTTTGGAATCATAGTTGGTAGACCGATCCTT
>Ga0255772_10003818_pt1 | contig 14344 bp, 14 predicted proteins | sample 071ome_34_FD_179970 | JGI IMG/M metagenome (GOLD analysis project Ga0255772, IMG submission 179970) | Coastal salt marsh microbial communities from the Groves Creek Marsh, Skidaway Island, Georgia - 071411BT metaG (version 2) | ecosystem: Environmental > Aquatic > Marine > Intertidal zone >...
TGAAGGGTTGTACTCGCTGCGCGATGGTTGGATCAAGCTTCACCATTCTTGAGTGAAACGCCCTGTGCGGACCCGCATGCAGGGTGTTGTGGGGGCTGAGGGTTAGAGACCCTCGGCTACCCGATTAGTCATTTATTCAAAAGAGTCCGGGATGGTTGGTACTGAAATTACCTTTCCGTCTCTAATAACGTATGAAACTGATTTTGCAGCACCTGTCATGCCATTAGCGTGGCTCCAGATCCAAATTTGGTCTTGGCCTCGTGTAGTAACCATGTATGGTTTACCAAGCAGGTTCGTTAGATCTTCTTTAGACATGCCTACTTGTACTTGTCTCGCATTTTCAAATTTGAATGGAGACCCAGCACAGGCAATAACAGACAATGCAAATAAAATGGTTAAAAGAGCTTTCATGTAAAATTCCTTTTTGATGACTAACAGTGTGTTTGATTGTTTATTGGCATTAATATCAGCCTCAAGGTAAAGAATTGCGTCGAATGCCAAGTTAAAAAAACAGACTACAACACCTATTGAAACCAAACCAAAAAAGATTGGGCTGATATACCAAACTAGCCAAGCAAGTAACGCAGACAAAGGAACAAGATATAAGTTACGCTTAACCGAAGCCTTTTTTTCCGAACGCCTTTGAACCCAGTATTCTTTGGTTTTCATTGTGACAACTGCCTCGACATACCAAAAGCCATTAATACCAATGGTATAAAAATTACAGCAAAATGGGCTAAGTTAAATAGCCAATCTCTGTTTGCGACGCGCTTGAACCCTACTATTGCTTTAAGAGAATCAGGTACTGACATTTTGTGGCGTCTAAGCATTAATAAGAACAGCATAACCACGCCAGCCAAAAATATGTATTTGGCTAAAACTACCAAGGGATCTGCCTCTATTGTTGCCAGCATTTCCGTTGCTTTAGGGTCGATTTCAAATTTCATTTTTTACACATAACATTTGAATATACGTCTCGCGACGCACGTCTTGCGACGGTATATTTATTTGATTGTTGATCCTTACTTACTTGGCGGGTCCAACCATCCTTGAGTTTTCTATCTTAAGCAGAAAAGTTTCGTTTTGGAAGTATGTCTCGCGACGTATATCCCAATTTTCTATCTCCATAAAAAATCGAATAAGTTATTCAAATCAACTGCTTATAAGTACATGTATCCTCTTTGCATTTATATGCTAATTTAGATGCATACCCTAACTAGCTATCACCTTCAAAGGTAAAGGTGGCGCGTTTAACTTTAGTCCGCTTTGATGTCTTTTCTGTTGCAGGAGGGGCGCGATGGCAATGTCCGCTGTTCACCAACTCCGGTCTTAATATTGACTAGGAAGCAATTTCAGCTTTGCTCTGCCGTGTTAGCGACTTAGCAAAGTGAAAACGTCAAGAACTTTATTGCTCGCCCATACTTAATTCCCTTGTCCAGATATGGCGGCGATTAGTTCATCCACCTGCTCCTCCGTAATTACTGAACCATCGACATTTTGATGTTTGCCGCATAAAACCTCCATGTAATTTGGCTCTCTTCTTTTTCCAAGCTTGCCGCAAACCATGCAAGCTGTTTCCGCTTTTAATTCGGTGTTCTCAATAATCCTATCTACTTCATCATCGCAACACTCGATACCGATGCTCAACGATGCATCCCGCCTAACTGAGATCACATTCGCACGAATATCATAGCTTGTCTCTGAGAGGCGCGAGCTAATTTGCTGCATTGCCTGATAGAGGATTACAAACCAGCCGTCAGGGACGTAAAACTCACAGTCGCATAGAAACGTAAAGTCTCCTCGGAGCCTTGCGTGTAGCCTTGTGTTCATAATCTCTCCAGTATGTTTACGTTCCGATGCTGCGCGCTCGATCCCTTTTTAACGGCACTCTCAATTAAAGCAATATCGCCCATGATTACAAGAGACTCGCTTGGGCGAGTAACCGCCGTGTAGAGAAGCGTTTGATCAAGCATTTTAGTCGCGATTTGATCGAGCAAAAGGACACAGGTCGGCCATTGTGACCCCTGCGATTTGTGGATCGTAATCGCATAACCGAGCTCTAGCTTTTCAAGTACGGCATTGTTGATGTTTTTTAGAATTCCATCAATTTCGATGACGCCGTACACGCCATTATCTGGTCGGTCGAAGACCTTTACGATCCTACCAAGATCGCCATTTCGGATATCTTCATCATAGTCATTTTTCGTAACGATGACCTGATCATGGAGCCGAATTGGTCGACGAGCCCTTGTTAGCCACTTGGTCAATCCATGGACGTCATCGTCATAACGAATCTCGGGAAGCTCAAGATTATCAAAGCTTGATTGGATAAGTTTATTCACAGCGTCAACACCGAGCTTCCCATTACGTGTGGGTGTCAGGAAAATCGAGTGTTCCGCACCTCCGCATGCATTGAACGTGTCTATAAGAGCTTGTTCAGTTGTCTCGCGGATGACGCAGATGTCGTCCGGGGGGTCTAGTAAAAAAGCACTCTCACTTTTTGCTAAACGAATATTTGTGGCAAGGTGATGAATTCCACTTTGTGCACTTTGTCGCTTGACCTGTGAGAGATGAAAGCTGGGGACGCTACTATTTTCCAGTGCGTGAAATACGAGACCTGCGCCAACAGGTGGAAGCTGTGCTACATCACCCACAAAAATTATCCGCGTTGCTTTCGGTAGAGTGCGGCAAAGCTTGTACATACTTAGCAGGTCGACCATGGACGCCTCATCGATGACGAGCAGCAGGTGCTCGGGAAGACTCGGCTTATCGCTACCAGCATGATTGGCGAGGAATTTTGCGATAGTTGTGGCTTCTCGGCCAGTAGCCTCAGCCATGCGTTGCGCCGCGCGGCCACTGAGTGCGACCTGATAAATTGGCAGTCCTTGATTTAAAATGCGGTAGGCGGCGAGCACCGCAAGAATTATTGTGGTTTTACCCGTGCCAGCTCCGCCGCTAATTGCCGCTGCAGGAGAGCTTATAACGCCTATAACGGCATCTTTCTGCTCGTTGGTCATTTCAAACGGCAAGGTCCGTTCGAACTGGGCTATCGAAGCTCGAATCGCATTTTGCGTCAGATCTTTCTCCCAACCTGCTAGGAGCGATCCCGCTCCGGGATCGCGCGCACTCGCACTGCGGAGAAACTCTCCGACAGTCGCCTCTTGAATGGCCGAGCCGATAAGCTGGAAGTCTCTCCCTGCCGGCACGAGCACGCCCCTTCCGATCGCTGACTTAACAACATTTTTAGGCTGTAGTCCGAGAGCCTTACAGTGAGTTGTGCTGCCCGAGATTAGCATCTCTTCAGAGATGGCTGTGGAGCCGGTTGCGTGGCCATAATCGGTGGCCACGCGCTCAGCAATTGCGGCTAGGAAAGCCTCGTCTGCAATGCTTAGGCTCAACTCTTTGATAATCGTATTGATTCGGTCAAATCCAATCCCAAAGCTCGTGAGAATGAAAGGGTCTCCAGTGATTCGCTCAAGCGCCTCGTCACCATAAATCTTCGTGATCCTGTCAGCGATAGCCATCTCGACGCCAGCACTTTGAAGCCAAGTTATGACTTCATAATATTTCGGAGGTAGCCAACCCTTGATGAGGTTACTTGCGAGCTCGTTAGAAAATCCAGCAACGTTTGAAATAACCTCGAGGTCATTGCCTCGGACGACCGCATCAAGATCATCTATAGCTCGGACAAGTCGCCGAGCTTTTACGTCTCCAACGCCTTTTATGTTACGAGTTATCCATCGGGCAAGTAACTCGCCGGATGGCCTCTGTAATCTCGCTTCGACGGCTTTAATTAGGTCCTCTGAAACGACACAACCATTAATTGCGAAGCTTATATTTTTGCATTTCCCCTTAATGCTCCAGACGCTTCCTGCATCAGCAACAGAAAACGCTTCTCTCGAAAACTCTACAACAAGCGTCTTTTCTCGCGGCTTGATTGTGCCATCCTCGTTAACCTCGTAGACTGTTGCTTTATTGAACGGCCTCCTTTTTGAAACTTGAACAATCACAGCCGAACAAGCCCTGTTGACTCTATAACATCGGACATGGCTTTAAACTTTTCCAGTTGCTTGCGCAGCATAGAGTTTTCTGCCTTGAGCTTTGCGATTTCCTCTTGGAGTCGATTTGCATCCGCAGTGCTCTTTGTGACCCGTTTTTCCGCGCGATCGGCCGCAGCCTTGAGTGATTTGGCATCCTCCTTCGTTCCGAACCAACGCTCTTCTGTTCGACTCACCAATGTCTTGACCGCAGGGTTTTGATTTAACACGCTTCGAGCGAAGCCGAGCTCTTCGGCGACCGCTCCACGGTTTATCTTCCCTTGGCGTTCGTATTCGCTAAAATCACCTGCTTGGTCTCGGGCCTCAATCCATTGCGTAATCGCGACAAGATTTTGTTGAGCTTTCTGGCGCCCAGATTGACTCATTACTTCACCTCTTTGTGCTTTGAAATGGTGGGGCGTGACACATCGAATTCTCGTGCCAATTCGCTGACGGAGGCGCCTTTCTTGAGTCGTTTTTTGATCTGTTTAATATCTTCATCCGACAGTACGCTCGGGCGCCCAATATGTTTTCCTTGAGCCTTTGCGCGAGCCTGACCTTCGGTCGTGCGCTCCACAATCAGGTCTCGTTCCAGCTGCGCAAACATGGCAAGCAGAGCAATCATCGCCTTTGCGATCGGGGTCTTCTTTGTCGTGTCGAGCTGACCATCGAGTGTGCGCAACTGAGCGTCTTTTTTAGTGATCTCATCGATTGTGTTAACGATGGATCTGAGTGATCGCCCCAAGCGGTCCAGTCTAGTGACAATAACTACATCGCCTTCGCGGATATAGTCGACGAGTTCCGCAAGTTCATCATCACTCTTCGGGCTGGCACCCGAAAACTGGCCTCCAAAAATCTTCTCGCACCCCGCCTTTTTAAGTGCGTCAATTTGAGCCTCAAGACTCTCACTTTTGGTGCTCGTGCGAGCGTAACCAATCAACATGCATTTGCCTGCAATAAAGTTATAACTTTATTGCACCTTATCACGAGGTGTAAAAAAAGTCTATGTAGTGTATTTATTGCATGTAAAAAACTAAAAGGAGGCTTTGCTTCATATTTTCTCCATCTATGTAGACATGATTTAGATTTTATTTTTTTGAGATCATTTTATTTTGACTATAATAATTACACTGATAGTTAACTGGGGCGGGTTACCGCTTATGTGAACCGATTATGAGCAATTACGGCAATTTACGTTTAATTTATGGTCCGGAGAGTAGTGGTAAGACCACTTTGACGCTCAGTACGATTGCTGAAGCACAGAAGCAAGGTAAGACCTGCGCCTTTATCGACGCTGAGCATGCGCTGGATGTTAACTATGCTGAAAAGCTTGGTGTGAATGTTGATAATTTACTGGTTTCACAGCCTGATACCGGTGAGCAGGCTTTGGAAATTGCCGACATGCTGGTTCGGTCCAATGCGGTAGACGTACTGGTAGTAGACTCGGTTGCAGCATTAACACCAAAAGCCGAAATCGAAGGTGAGATGGGCGATACTCATGTAGGCCTTCAAGCCCGTCTTATGTCACAGGCGCTTCGTAAGCTAACAGGTAACATTAAGCAGTCTGGTTGCCTGGCTATTTTCATTAACCAGATACGCCTCAAGATAGGCGTTATGTTCGGAAACCCGGAGACAACTTCGGGAGGCAATGCCTTAAAGTTCTATGCTTCTGTTCGTCTGGATATCCGTCGAACTGGTTCCATTAAAGACGGTGATGAAGTGATTGGTAATGAGACCCGAGTGAAGGTTGTAAAGAACAAAGTTTCGCCGCCATTTAAGCAGGCAGAATTCCCCATTATGTTCGGAAAGGGAATTAATCAAACGGCCGAAATTATTGATATGGGAGTTAAGCAAGGCTTAATTAATAAGGCGGGGGCTTGGTATAGCCTCAATGGAGACAAGATTGGCCAAGGCAAGACAAATGCGGCCAATTATTTAGATGAACATCCGGACATTCGAGAGCAGCTCCGAGAGCAGATTATGTCCCAATTGTTATCTTTGACTCCGGTTGTTGAGCAACCAGAAGAAACTGAGAAGGCTGAAGAAAATGGAGAACTTGAGCTGACCCCGTAACGTTAGGTAATAATGAAAGCTCTTCTTTGTTTTAGGACATTGAGGAGCTTTTTTATTGATCTCATAGAAGCCCCACTGGGTGGGAAAATATCTTGCTCAAGCCACCTACTGGCTAATCCCCGCATTGCGGGAAACACCCGTATCTACATCGAAGCATTGAAACAAAAAGCGGCCAATCCCCGCATTCGCGGGAAACACAATGCCATGGGGATAAGGACATTCTCTGGGGTCGGACAATCCCCACATGCATGGGAAACACAGCTCTAATGATCGCGCTGACTGCGGCGCAGCCGGACAATCCCCACATGCATGGGAAACACATATCGGATCACTATTACCGGAACCAATAACGCGGACAATCCCCACATGCATGGGAAACACTCTAGTTGTAAGCCTTTGTATTTATGAGCAAAATAGAGTGCATTTATTCCACCAAAATTTTGCTATATCAGCAAAGAGATTATGCGGCGGTTAAATCCAAGCCTGATTCATCAAAGTTTTTCATTGCTTCATCAAAGGCTTTCAAAGCATCGGATAAGAGCGTATGTTCGGCAGCATCAATGATTTGAAAATCCATGTGACTCACTTTAACTGTCCCAACATGTTCAGGAACGTAGCTGTCCCAAGCCAACGCTTTTACGGGGTATTCCATCGCTACCTCACCGCAGTTATCGCGACCATGGCCGCCTAACTGGGCTGTTCGGCTGAATTCTCGTAAAGAAGCCAATAGAATTCCCAGCTCAAGCGTAGTGCAACCAGTCAGTTTCATGTCATGACGCATCTCTGTTCCTGCGACAATTGCTTCATAGGCACTTACAGGGCGCTGGATTGTCTCGTTGATGAATTTTTTTTCTTGTTTAATCGTAGTTTTGGCTGTATTTAATTCTTCGAGTTTTGCAAAGAGGGCTGGCTTATCTTTCTCCTCAGAAAGCTTAAGCTCTTTCTTTACCTCTTTTATTTCCGCATCAACACCTTTGGCATCTAAGGAAGCAAAGGAGTCTTCGACGATTAGATCCATTATGTCCTTTTGCTCTTCCTCTGATAAAGATTCGAGAATTTCAGGATTGCGCTTCGCAAGATTTGCACGGTATTTTTCACCAACAATTGTAATGCAATTTTCTTGATCCACTGGAACAGCATTACCAATTCCAAGCCTGGCAGCCAGGCCCCACATGCCATTTAGTGACACAAATGGATTACGTTCACGTATAGCGTTCTTTTCGCCAGGCATGATTTCAGTAGCCTTAGTAGGCTTACCATATTTCTCTTCATTAATCTGATCTACCTGCTTTAACTTAACTCCGCTACCAATGAGATAAGCCGCATTTAGATTGCCCTGCTTCATATCCTTATTGTTTATTTGAAGTGCTCTAATGACCGCATTGTAAGTACATGTACGTAGCGCTCCAGTGATTCCTCCTGCACTGAAGTAAACTTCAGAATCAAGCGTATTGCCTTTTCGTGGCATCCGAGAAATATCTCCTGCAAACTTCTCATTATCGCCTTTTCGGATGCTGGTCAGATCAGATATAGCAGTGATAGTGCCTTTCATTGTGACAGATAAAGTTTCCATATAGATTCCTCTCTTAATACAGTTCTTCAGTAATAATTTCAGTGATTATTCGGGGCGGTGATACTCCATCTTCTTCATTGGCTAAGTAATAAGGGAAAGAGCAGCGAACTGGACGAGGTTTTAAATCTCCCGTCCCCCCTTTTAAATTTTGATAAAGGTTGTAAGGTAGCCGTCGAGCTGGGAGTCCTCGCTCATTAAGCAATGATCGATCAATATCGATTTCTTCAAAGATGAAATCTGAGACATTGCCGAAGCCCATTCGTCTTGAATTAGCCCCCAGACCGATTAGATGCATATCAAGCAGAATTTTTATTTTGTCGACATCTCCATGTGCATAAAAAATCACTTTTGGAGCTACCAATGTTTTCACTATCTGGAGTTTATTTTTTGTTTCTCCACCATCCGTTTTGATTTTTGGAAATGTTCCGTTTTTTTCATTTCCCTGAATTAACCAAGGTTCGAAATCTGAGTCAGTACTTTTCCGGGTGAGTGACGATTGTGAGGCAATAAGGCCATTGGCGTTATTAACGCCAAAATGCAGAAGTGACGCATGAAATATTCCATCGGTCGATTTCAAGATACAGCTCAACTCTTCAGAAGCTCTTTGAGCATCACCTCTGAATTTATCCGTTAAGATACACATCAGAAGGGCATCAAAAGCCACAGGATGTTCGAATAACTGAATGCCAGAGTCGAGAGTCATTGTTAGCTTAAAAGGTTTCATTTGTTTGGCTCCGGTTAAACAAGCAGTATGTCTGCAATATCGACTACCTCTGCAGTCTCTGGATGGGACGGTTCAATTCTTAAACGCGATGCGCGTGTGAATTCCGGTACAAATCGCTCTGGAATCGCATTAATTAACGACGGAATTGCTTTAGCTTTTATCTGAGATTTTTCAGCTTTAGAAACATCGTTGGGTAATGGAAATCTTGGATCGGCGATTGAGATCATTGCTTCGTGATGCTCAGCGCGAATAGGTCGGCCTATTGCTTGATACGTTTGTTTTATCGGAAACATGAAGCTCAATGCAGTGAAGAAACTGATGGCTTTAGTACGATTCATTGTTATTTTTCGAGAGCGCATCAAGCCACGAACGAACAATTCCTTCTTAACTTCATTGGGCGGTGAAAAAGGGACCCGGGAGATCAGTACGTTTTTAAAGTACTGGCCACCATCTGGCTTCACCAGGCTGAACCCCTCCCATACCGACGGCGATATTAGTACCCCTCCCAACTTAAAGGATTCAGCTAGTCCTTGAAGGCTTTCTCCACGCTTATGTAATAAAACTGGGGATGCTACAGAAACAGATTGAGCGATCAATTCAGCCTCGCGATAGCTTGGAGTTATGACTAATAAGGGACCTTCATTTGAAAGCGAGTGTGCTTCCTCTATTAAATAGTCGAACCATTCATGGTTATACTCGTTCGTACCGTTCAGAATTGGTGCTGGAATATGCGCAGGAGGTAATCGAAACTTAACTGAACCGTACGATTCAGGTGAGTGCCAATTTTCATAGATGCGCGTCTCGGGATCAAAAAATAACTCGTTCTTAAACTGGCTGAATTTAGCTCCATAGCCTGGTTTATCAGCAAGCGTGGCCGAGGTGAATATCAGACTAGAACCTGTCTTTAGGTATTTATTGAAGACTTTTGCTGGTAACACAGTTGAGCTCATAAGCGAGGGGATTGAGCGCTTATCGCTGTAAGCTAAGGATCTCTCTTGAAAGCTCGACTTTTCAGTCAAATCGTTAAGGTAGCGTTCGATATATTTGTGATCAGCAGAGAGATCTGAGTAATTCGTCGAATCGATGCACGCCTTGGTTAAGTCCCTTTTTATTATGCCGCCTGTTTTTTTATGAATTACTTTCAGGCGTTCGATTAACCCCTCTTTGATCTCCTCATTCTTTGAATCCATTACGCTTAGAATAGGTGATTCAGAGTTCCTTTGTGTTAAAGTCCATTGCGCGAGTTCATCGATCAATTGAATTAGACCTTGGACTTTCGGTTTTTCAGCAAGTGTTGAGTCTTTTACTGCACGTTTGAGGCTTCGACTTATATGGGAGATTTGAAGACGTTTATTATAAAATGACTCTGCAACTTCGATGACTTTGTCCGCTTCATCGAAAAGGATGATAGCAAAAGGATCATCAGAACTATTAAGAACCGCGTGATTGAAGTACAGATCTGTGAGGCAGGTTGCGTGAGAAGTAACTACAAGATCGGCGTCGTTAGTGTTCTCGATCATACGTAAATAACATTCATCACCTGATTTATCTGTTTTATGAAGACGAATATCATCTTCAGAAATCCCCTCTGGCAATTGATCGGAATAGTTCTGATACCAATCCTCAAAAATACAATTTCCTGCAGTGTAGCTTTGGTTTATCCAGCGTTTAAAGAAACGGTATTCGTTTGGTAGCTCATTGGAACCAAATCGCTCAGACATGACCTGGTCAAAACGATCAGGGTTGACGAAATGACTCATGCCAATCCGTTTGGCGACACGAAGTGGTAGCTGACCTTGAGAAACTAAGTAGCTGTTGACGACAGGGACTTCTTTTTCAACAAGCTGATCAATTAAATTGATTGTATAGGTTGATATTGCCACACGCTGTTTTCTCTCCCTGGAGAAAAGCGCTAAAGGCAATAGGTAAGCTAAGGTCTTACCAATGCCAGCTTCGCCGACCAGCAATCCTACGTCATGTTCTGTTATGCTTTTAATTATCGAATTGCTGAATTTAGCTTGCTGTGCTCTATGGTTAAAACCTTGGGATGATAACCAACCTTCCGCACCAAAAAAATCAGTTACTTTTGCTTGGATGTCTTTCATGAATTCATTTTCTTCGCGTTAATCAGACCAAGACCGTATGTTTTTTTACGTCCGATCCCGTGGATGAACGCGTTCTTAAATGCATTCAAATCACTAACAACTGCTTTAGCACGAATGTCTGCCGTTGCTACGTACCAGTTCCCATGATCTCTTTTATTAATTTGAAAAGATTCGTTTTGAGTAAACGTGGCATCGATGGACGATTGATCGACATCCAGTCCAGCCCTTAGTAGTTCATTTAATGCAAAAGGCGCTAGCTCATCTTCACTGAGCCGTTTAACAACCGGTTTATAGTTTCGGTTTGGATCCCTCACTCGTTTTGTTGCGGCCATCACGAGGTTTAGTTCAATAGTGTCACCTTCAGAAAAATCAAATTCACGAGAAATCCAGCGATTGCCTTCAATGATATGAGGCGCTTCAGACCGAACGTGCACAAGATGCTGATCGCCACGGACCAATACTTGATAGATGAAGTTTCGCTCAGAAACATCTTTTGGCAGTAGGCGCTTTTTCATTTGCCCATGAAGGAATTGACGGTTTTTCAGATCACCGTTATATGGCATTACCATTTCGTAGTAGTTAGTCATAATTTACCTCAGCCCATTTCTTGGCGCACATAATCAGCATCTTAGTTTCGTGGGGATCTTTTGGTATGGCTCTAATGATCTCGATGAGTTCGTTTTCTTTTAGGTACTGTGAGATTTGTAAAGGCGTGAGTTTTCCAGTGGCATAGTCATTCAGTGTTTTCAGAAGATCAGCAAATCCTTTCTTTGGAACTGCTTTATCTTTGATAAGATCGAAGAAAGCTTTCCAGCTTTTTAGGTTAATTACGTTGACTTCACTGTTAGAGCAAACATAAGTACTCTCAAGGTCATACGTGACTCGTAAATTCGAAAACAGCCCATCTTTGTTTTTATCTAGCGCATTTATATAAATAAAAGGAGGCGTCGGTTGATTTTCTACCAGCCATAGCAAAAATTGGTTGTATGTTTTCTGAATGAGCGTAAATGGGTTCTTTGGCGTGCCGACTACTTTGGTGTAGAACCCGGTTATGTTCCCGTCTTTTTCGGTATGAGCGAGCCCTAACGTGGCTTCATCGGGCGTGCAAAGGATGGCACTTGAAGGCATCATTCCAAGCTTGAGTGCTGAAATTTTGCCGCGACCCCGGATGCGCTTATTTTCAAGAAGAGGAATATCCTTTTCAAACTTGTCTTTATGACATGACAAGCAGGTTGTTAGGTCTTTATTCTCAAACGTAAATTGGAAGCCTCGATGCGGTGTCTTCCATTCATTTGAAGGTTTATCGCAAACAGAGCAATGGATTTTTTTTTGATCAACCTCTAAATTGAATCCATAACCAGTTTCGAAATCATATTGGTCTGCAGCTCCCTTTTTGCCCACATTTGATCCTCTGATCGAATCGATGCCTAGTAAACTCAGGCTTGGCTGGAACAGAAGATGACAGCTCGTGCAATGTGTCTCGGTAATACCTGAATAGCTACCTACGGTACCAATATGAGGTATTGGCCAATCATCTGAGTGTCGACCACAACGGTCACAGCAAACAGATTCTTCATCGATGGCTATTAACCCCATTTCCTTTAAAAATTTCTCACCATGGCTCCAAAGAAAGAATTTATCGATTGGGAGTTTGAATCTATCAAAATCGAGTCTTGGAGTAGGTTTGGTGTTTATCATTACTATACCTGTCATGTATATTTTAGAAGATAAATATACCCCTCATGGATTTTTATTCAAGGGAATAATAGGCTTAATAGTCAGTTGTTTAACTAGTTGTTATCACATGCGATTAGCCTAAAAACTACTAGATTTCATACGTGTAAAGTATTTATCCTATAATCGAAACCTGTGATTCAACGAGGCATTTAAATCAGGCATGGCGGACATTCTATAATGATTGAAAATTTAGGAAGTATTCTTTCTAGAGCTCGACTTAAGAAAGGCTTGAGCCAACCGCAACTTGAAATTAAGTCCGGCATCAAACAAAAAGATATCTCACTTATTGAGAATGGGGCTTTTTCAATTTCAATTCGTCGCTTGATCCAGCTGTTGGATGCTGTGGACCTTAAGCTCACTATTGTTCAAAAATCGAAAGCAAAGTTAATTGAAAAGCTCAATGCACAATTTCTGAGAGGCGAAGAAACGTCTTCAGTAGCCTTAAGTCTGGTTGAATGGTCTGAAGAACTATCCATCCGTGAATTAGGATGTGTGTACTTAAGCCAGAATTTAGTTGGTAAACTTTACACTACTCAGCACCACCAGCTTTTTTATAAATCTCTATCAACAAAAAAGTACAGATCGCTTTCTAATTCTGGATTGGTGGATCTAATGTGTCCTGCCTGGCTTTATTCAATGGATGTAAGCAGTGGAACCCTGATAAATGAACTTTTATTGTCTGGGGAGTACCGATTCAGTCGGAATATTATCGTGGCAAGTAGAGCTTCGAACGCTTCAGCGATTTTCGATCCTACAAATGAAAATGGTGTTCCGATAGCTTGTGTGTTGCCTGATGAGCTGACCATTAATTATTACAGGCATCCAAGCTATCAAACGCTTTTTCAAATCCTTAGCTGGTTGCTTGTGAAGTCCGGAACAGAGGTCGTAGAGGCCATCATAGCCTTGGATATTGAAAGTAATGAATACTGGCTTGATCTGAATAGAGTTGAGGTTGATCTATTTAATCTGGATATGACTAGAATTAGAACGAAGACATATAAAGCACAAACTCGGTTAATCAGGAGTCAAGGCTCTTCAGTAGATCTGATAATGAATGAACTAGATGTAGCTTCCTTGCCAAAACTAGCAAAGAAGGTTATTCAGTCTCTCTATCAGAGTTCATTAATTAATCCCCCCTCAGTCAAGGTAAATGCAGTTATAGATAGGCCAGAGCCTAAATATTAAACAGCCAATCCCCACGTTCGTGGGAAACACTGGCTGCGCCCTGGAAGCACCTAAATCCAGATCGGCTAGTCCCCTCGTTCGTGGGAAACACGGCACATCAAATCCAGACCGCTCAGCTATCCACGGCTAATCCCCACATTCGTGGGAAACACAATGAAGTTCATGATATTGAGATTATCCATAACGGCTAATCCCCACGTTCGTGGGAAACACGCTCACAAGACCATACCCAGGCTTTTTAAACTCGGCTAATCCCCACGTTCGTGGGAAACACGCAGGCTTCACTGAGGTAGAAATAGTGGACAGACGGCTAATCCCCACGTTCGTGGGAAACACCCAATTTCAATCGTCATTCCGTCCAACATCCACGGCTAATCCCCACGTTCGTGGGAAACACGTTGTTATGGGCTTAGAGAGTAAATTCAGTGATGGCTAATCCCCACGTTCGTGGGAAACACTTCTGACCCAAATTTAAACCACAGTGCATAGCCGACTAATCCCCGCACTCGCGGGAAACACATTTTAGCTATGTGGAGCAAAGCTCAAGGGTAAGGCTAATCCCCGCATTCACGGGAAACACGGTAGCGCTCAACCATCCTGGCCATACCCTCACGGCTAATCCCCACGTTCGTGGGAAACACACTATTGCTACTGTGGCTTTATTTCGAGGAAACGGCTAATCCCCACGCTCGTGGGAAACACGCTACCTTCGATAAGTTTGGCCACTACATAGGCGGCTAATCCCCACGTTCGTGGGAAACACGGAATACCGGATAAGAACAAGGTCATTTCTGTCGGCTAATCCCCACTTTCGTGGGAAACACTGGAAACCTCTCTCGGGCCTCCTCAGCCATATCGGACAATCCCTGCATTCACAGGAAACACTTGAGCCCAACAACTCCGTCACTTG
>Ga0255772_10003853_pt1 | contig 14276 bp, 9 predicted proteins | sample 071ome_34_FD_179970 | JGI IMG/M metagenome (GOLD analysis project Ga0255772, IMG submission 179970) | Coastal salt marsh microbial communities from the Groves Creek Marsh, Skidaway Island, Georgia - 071411BT metaG (version 2) | ecosystem: Environmental > Aquatic > Marine > Intertidal zone > Salt...
CCTTATGTTGAACCGGTTGCAGGAGCAACTTATACAAATGCTGCGGTGGTAGGTACCGCTCCTACAGTAAGTAGTGCAGCAACAGGTGTAAACCTTGCTCCTTCATTTAGTGCATCATATGAAATACTTACGCCTGCTTTAAATCAATATGCACAAATTGATTATGAATACTATTTGGGTAGAACAGATATTGTAACTGTTGACACATATGGAAGCATTCAAATCGTAAAAGGTGCTGAAGCTGAAAATCCAATTCCTCCAAGAATTACTGGAGATCAATTTAAAATAGCAGAAATTTTTATTCCTGGGCAAACGGCTCTTAGCCCAGATGAAGCACAACAATCTGGACAAGAAAGATATTCTGTTAAGATAGTTCCTAAAGGTATTAAAAGATATCGTATGAAAGATCTTGAGAATATTGAAAGAAAAATAGATGCTTTAAAATATTATGTTCTCCTATCTGCTCTTGAATCGGAAACACAAAATCTAAACATTACAGATGAAAACGGATTGTCAAGATTTAAGAACGGTATTATCGTAGATCCATTTAACGATTTAAGTATTGCAAATCTTAAAGATGCAGAATATAAAGCTGCTATTGATTTTGCGGAAAGGTCTCTTACTCCTGCAGTCAAAGCGTATCCGTTAAAACTTAAATATAGTACTTCTTCAAATGCAAGCATATTCCCTTCAACTCTAAATGCTAAAGTTGCGACTCTTTCAAGAAATACTGATATTTCAATTATTTCTCAACCATACGCAACAGAATTTAGAAACTGTGTAAGTAATTTCTATAACTATCGTGGCGTAGGTGTTCTTTCGCCAGAATATGATAACGCACCAGATACAATTGGTGATCCTTTGAATATAGATATAGATCTTGTAACACCTTTCCAAGAGTTTGCTGCAGCAATTCAAGAATTCCAACCAATGACTTCGTTTGATCCATCACAGAGTTCAGTCTTTAATGTGACAAACCAAGGTCGTACCGAAATCACTACATGGTCAGATCAGGTTACCTTTTTAGAACCCACAGGTGAAGTAAGAAACACAGCGGCAGTTGGTGATTTTGTTACAAACACTCGTTTTCTTCCTTATATGAGAGCACGTGATGTAAATGTTTATATGGGCGGCCTACGTCCAAACACAGTACATTATTTCTTCTTTGATGGTGTGGCTGTAGATTCATATATTACACCTGGTACAGAAACAAATGATCCTGATTCAATACAACGATACGGATCCGCCGGTGATACAATAACATCAGATGCAAACGGAATTATTCGAGCTGTATTTAGCTTGCCTGCTGAAACTTTTTATATAGGTGATAGAAGATTAGAAATTACAGACGTTAATTTATATTCATCTATTGACTCGGCTGCAACTTCTTATGGCGAGGTTACATATAGAGCATATAACTTCTCTGTTGAAAAATCGTCTTTAACACGCACAACCCGTACTCCAGAAAGTATGACTACTACTCGTACGGTGACAAATAGAACGACTACAAGGAGAACAGGTGGTAAAGATCCAATTGCACAAACATTCTATATCAAGAAAGGGATGGGCTTAGGATCTGATACTGTTTTTGCTTCAAAACTCGACGTTTATTTCAAAAGAAAAAGCACCGTAAATGGAGTAAATGTTGAACTAAGAGAAGTCATTAATGGTTATCCGTCAAGTTATGTAGTACCATTTTCAAAAGTTCAGCTTTCACCGGCACAAGTTAATACTTCAGACGATGCATCAATTGCAACTACAATTAGCTTTAAAGCACCTGTTAGACTTGATGTAGAAAAAGAATATGCATTTGTAGTTATGCCTGCTGGTTCCGATCCAGATTACTTAATCTTTACGTCAAAGGTTGGAGGTACAAACCTTGTTCCCGGAGATAACTTTGGATCTGGTGTAATACAAGACTGGGGTGATGGTGTTTTATTTACATCAACAAACGGCACAGCTTGGTATTCTTATCAAGATGAAGATGTTAAATTTAATTTATATCGCCACAACTTTAGTGCTTCTTCTGGTTCAGTTACACTTATTAACGACGATCATGAATTCTTAACAATAGGAACCACGAACGGAACGTTTAATAGTGGAGAAATGGTATACAAACTAGAAACTAAAGATGCTGCTACGAGTGCAACGCTTAGTGTGGTAACAGGAAACACTTATCTTACTGGTACGGCTGTGTCTTCAACGTATTCTGCCGGTGATTATGTACTCCTTAATGATGGATCAACGAATAAGCAAATCTTTAATATTGTAAGTTCAAATTCAACCGTTGCAATTGCCGATAGACCTGCGGCATTTACAGACAGTGTCTCTGCCACGCCAGTTACGATTGGTAACTTAGTTCATTATGATAGAAAATATCCTGACTTTTTCATACTTGAAAAATCTTCAGCAAATGCAACAAGAAAATTTGCAGCATCCGATGATATTATTGGATTTGATAGTACGGCAAATGCAGCAATCACATCAGTTGACAATATTAACTTTAGTTATATGCAACCGTTTGTTAACAGAACAAATGATAGTGTAACAAGAACTCCTAGTATAACTGGTGAATTTGTAGATCCAGCTGTTACAACAAATACTTATACTAAAGACCTTGCTTTTGGTGAGAATGCAACATTTAGCCGCAAAGGTATGGTCGTATTTAGTAAATCAAATGATGTTACACGAGATAAAGGATTTAAGTTTACTGTGTCTATGACTAATGGCGGAAACGTTACATCATCTCCATTTGTAGATATTGAAACTGCTAATGTTCTTGCATATCAATATGACATTACAAACGTTTCTTCAACTACTTCAAAATATATATCAAAAACGGTTGAGTTGGTTGAAAACTTAGATGCAGAAGATCTTCAAGTATATGTTACGGCCTATAGACCTGTTGGCACGGACGTTAAAGTATTCATTAAACCACAAGCAGCAGACGATCCTGCAACATTTGAAACAAATAGCTGGATTGAATTAGAAATTACACAAGGTGTGAATCAATACTCTTCAGTAAGTAATCTAAATGATTTTAGAGAATTTGTTTATGCTGTACCAAGTTCTGCAAAAACAAATGGTGTAATTACATATACAAACGATATTGGAACGTTTGATGCTTATAGAAGATTTGCAATTAAAATAGAATTACATTCTGAAAATATTTATAAAGCACCAAGATTATTGGATTATAGAGGGATAGCATTAACATGATACGTCAAAAAGAATCTAAAGCTCTAGTAAATGATAATATTGCGGCGCTCAATAAATATAAAATAGAAAGAGATAGAATACGAAAGATAGACGATCTTTCAAAAGAAGTACGTGAAATAAAAGTTGTACTTGCGTCTGTTTGTAAAAAATTAGAAAGTATAGAAAGCATATAAGATATGGCAAAAACTGGCATAAATCAGGTTACGACCGCACAAACATTTCAAACTTGGTTAGATCGAACTAATGAAATAGTAAATATCATTGGAACGGATGCCATGACTGCATCTTCGCTTGGAGATACTACAACAGGAAATGCTACATTAGTCGGTGATTTTACTGCAAACACGGTAATAGCTGAAGATTTATTTAGAGCGGATAATATATCACCAAGAAGCGGTTCAACATCTATTGCTGTATCTGCACCTGTTAATATTACAACTGCTTTACAAAACGTGCATACACATACAAGTACAGCAGGACCAAGAATGCTTCTTTCGTCAGGCTCAGTAATATGGACAACCGGATTTAATAATACAACTGATAATAATTATATTTTAAACACAGGATCTGGCACAACTAAATTTTCGCTTACTCCTGCAGGTAATTTAACTACTGCTGGTAGCATCACTGCAGGAACTGGAGGTTTTATTGGAAACGTTACCGGTGACGTAAGTGGACAAGCAGGTACTGTTGCTGCATTCACAGGTAGGGATACAGATGATTTATCAGAAGGTTCAACAAATCTTTATTTTACAAATGCGCGTGCTAGAGGAGCAATATCAGCTGGCACTGGAATAACGATTACAAACGGAGAAATCTCGATTGGCCAAGAGGTTGCGTCTTCAAGCATTGTTAATTTTCTTCAATTAAATGCAATTCGTCAAACCAATATTAATCTTCCAAGTACAAATACTCCTTGGTTTAGTCAAATGAATATGATTTCTACGTCCGGTACTTCAGGGTCTGATGCTATAAACGCCGGAATTATTAGTGTAGATGGTGAAGATTTTGTTAAGCTTGTTCTTTCTTATGATCCAAATACGACAGATCCAGATGCGCCATATAATTCAGCACCTAAAGGAATGACAACAGTGTTCTATGGTGACATGCAAATAAGTGATGCGTCCGCAGGCGCTGGTAATCTCGCCACAACAAAAGCAAAATTTATTGTTAATTCTTCAGACGCCGCCGAAGGTAATATTTTTGCATCAGGTAATATTACAGCTTTTGCTACAATATCAGATATGCGTCGCAAGGAAAATGTTGAACGTATTACAGGCGCAATCGAAAAAGTATCACAGATAGGCGGATATACATTTAACTTTATTAACGATGATAGAAGAATGACGGGTGTAATCGCACAAGAATTAGAAAAAGTATTACCTGAAGCGGTATATGAAACACAGGATCCAAACACGAAAGAGGATATAAAAGCAGTTCATTATGGAAACGTAGTTGGTTTATTGATAGAAGCAATTAAAGATCTAAAAATGGAATTGGACGATTTAAAGAATGCCAATTAGTACAACATCAATAAGTTTAGAAGGTATAGCAACGGAATTTGGTGGAGCTATACCGCACGGCCTTAATGAATATTATCGTGGCGGTGGTATAGTTGCTCCAACAGTTACAGAAGTTCCCGCATCAGGAGCTATTGATATAGGTTCTTTTGCAGGACTTACATCCGAAATTATTGTTACGTTTACTTTAACTGGTGGCGGTGGTTGTGGAGGAAATGGATATGATGATGGTAATGGGGGTGGATCCACACGCCAACGCCCGGGTCTTTCAACTGGAATAATGTTAAAAAGTACATATGATACTTGGAGGCAGACTACAAGCGGGCAAAATATATTGTCTGGTGCAACAAATGATAATATTCCTGCAAGTAATTTTATTACAGCTACCACATCTAGTATTGGCAGTGCATATGCTGTTGCGACAGGTGGTTTAGGCGGTATAAACGGAGGTGGTGGAAGTCAAACTACTGGTACTGCAGGTGAAAGTACTGAATTTGGTGCAGGTGGTGCAGGTGGTGCCAAAAATAGTGCCGGAGGGCCACCAAATTGGGGTCATTGGGGCGCGGGCGGTGGATCAGGCGGTGGTGATAACAGGGACTATTTTTTAGGTTATGTAACCGATGGTCCAGGATCTTCTGGAACTCGAGGCGAAAGAGGTTTAACCGCGACAGGAACTGCTACATTAACACCAGGATGGTATGCATTAGTAGTTGGTAGAGGTGGTACTAGGTATGCCGCAGGAAATTATGGTGGTGGTATTGGGAGTGTAGGAGTAGCATCTTCACTTATTTTTTCAAATAACACTAATAAAAAAGTTTCATTTATTCCGGCGGTAGGTGCAATGAGTTATGATCAAGCAAGACTAACTACTTATGTAGGTTATATGGAAGTACTTGCGGGAGGAACAATTAATTTTCAATCACCTGCAGGACAGGCGTGGACAATTGTAGATGTCTAATATAAATTTTAATATATTTGAAGGATATTATTCTTCTTTAGATAAAGCTCTAGGGCAAATTCCTCACAGTAAAATTCGCTCTATAATATTTACTCGAAGAAAAGATATTCATTCTGTTTGCCTTGTGCTTACTCGCCACTCTGAAGAAGATGAAAAAATATTTGAAAAATTAATAGGTGTAGAACTTGACGAAGAATTTTATGAAACTCCTCATGGTTTTGTAGGATCTCTTTTTGTTGATTTGGAAAGTATAGGAACATCACAATTAAGAATATATAAAGATCAAAGATTTGATAAAAGTAAATTTATGTTAAAAGGATATTATTTGAATAAGAATAAAAAAATAATATGCAAAAAAACATATGCTCCAAATCCTGCAAACGATGAAAATAGTTTGATAATAAAATATTATGATGAAAATGGTAATTTAATAGATACACAAACAGAATCTAATGGAAATTTTGAAGATTGGAATGGATCACGAGAGTTATTTGAAGCAGTAGAAAATAATAATTTAGAATATTCATTTATGAAAAAAGATACAAAAGATCAAGGCTATTTCATTGTTAGAACGAAGCCGAGCAATTAAGAAGCTTTTATAAATATAAGAAAAAGGGATTATGACCTTATGTCAAAGATTTCAGAACTCGGTAAAATCACCGGCGGCAATACAAAATCAAGAGACTTATTTGTTACTGTTAACCTAGATCAAGGTGAAGACGGTACAAAAAATATTACGCGGTCGGAACTCGTTAATGCTATAGAACTTGAAACTTTTGACCATATTAAAATAGACGGTGGGGACTATATTAAAAATGTTCCCGTAGATAATGCCTCTATTACAAATTCAACATATTCAGCAGGAACAATTACTAATTCTACAATTACCGATCCAAATATTAATCTTACAACTGCGTTTGAAACGACCGGTGGTTTACAAAAAATAGCGGACAACGATTATTTTTATTTAAAAGATGTATCTGCGGATAAAACCATTTCTATGACTTATTCGCAACTCTATAATGAGATTGCGGCAACATCTAAAAAAGCTAAGAAAATATATGTAAGTATAGATGGAGATGACGAAGATCCTGGGAGCTATATGAAGCCTGTAGCTACTCTTGAAAAAGCTGTTGAAATGGCAAAAGCCGCGGCGAAAACTATTGCACCAGGAGTTTTAAATCGTCAAATAGTTCATATATCAGTTATGCCAGGAACATATTATACAAATGGTAATCTTGCTTTGCCAGATTTTTGCTCAATGGTATCTATATCAGGACAATACACAACAATAATTGTTATGAATACAGGTTATGAAAACGAAAACTGTATTCTCCTTGGATCAGGTTGTTATGTGCAAGGGTTTTCATTCTTTAATAACGTAGTAGACAATTTTGATTATCCGACTAAAGGTTTTGCATATTCATTTAGACCAGGTGCAAGAATTACAAGGTCTCCGTATGTAAGAGACTCAAGCCAAATTTCAAACTACCGTGAAAAAGAAATTCCGCCATTACTTAATCCGTTAAACAGCCGCGGAACAATTGAAGACCTTGGGTTTGAAGTTACTGTTTCTGGCGTTTCAGGAACTTTTGAAGTTGGTGATTATGTTGAAGCAAATAACGGCGTAACTGGTTATATATCAAGAGTTACAGAAATTGGTTCAGGTACAATATATATTCGTAATAATGTTGGAGATCTTGAAGCAAACTCTCTTATCACGTCAGCATCAGGTGGTACTGCAACAATTACAGCCGTTGGTGAAGAAGATTTCCCAAATAAAGAAGTTGGACGTGGCGGTGGTATGGTACTTGCTGATCGTGCTCTTGTAGATCAAGACTCTATTTTTCCTTACATACTTTGTTTTGGCGCAACGCCTCGTACACAAAATGGTATTGGATATGTTGCGAAAAACGGTGCAGGTATTAATGGTATTTCATCTTTGTCTATTTTCTCAAGATGCGCATTTTATGCATTAGACGGCGGACAAATTACTCTCAATAACTCAGGTACGCAATTTGGTGATATCTCAATGCGTGCTAAAGGATCTACTCCAGTATTTAATCCAAGAGAAACAACCGCAACACTTGTTAAAAACGCAACTCTTGCTGATACAATAGTCGCAGGCGCAAACACAGTAATAGATGACTTATGGGATTACTTATCAGTTTCTCAAAGTTTTGAAACATATAATTCTGAAAAATGTCGCAGAGATACAGGTTATATACTTGACGGTGTCGGATATGATCTTGTTCTTGGAACAAATTATTGGGCAGTATACAACGGTATTGCATATAGACGAGGAACATCAAGCGTTGTAATTAGCGATCAGCTTACAGAAACTTCAGGTGCAATAACATATCTTAAGTCTCTCGTAGCAGATCTTGTTCCTAATCCTGAAAGTGTTGTTCGAACAAATGCATCTTTTGATGAAATTATAGATATATTGAATAACGGAACAACATCGGTGGTTGCACCAGGAGATGGCGTCGCAGACACATTAACGTTCTCAAGCACTGGAAATACAAATTATGATAAAGCAAGGACTCTTTTACTTGCTAATAAAACTCTAATTCAAGACGGTGTAATATCTTATATAACTACAAATTATCCATCTTTAACATATAATCAAACAAAATGCAGAAGAGATGTTGGATATATTGTTGATGGTTTGGCACACGATCTAAACTACAATACAAATATAGCATCTATACTAAATGCTGAAGCATATTTTGAAGGAACCGCAAGTACAATACCTGCAGATCAACGTGCACCGACTGCGGCTGCATACGATTACCTTGGAACAATATGTTCATCTATAGTTCAAGGTACCTACACAGGACAATCCACAACAGGCGGTGCTGCAACTGCAACTGAAGGTGCAAGATGTGTAGCACTTACAAACTTCATAGCTGATACTATTCGTGAAAATTCATTACAAGAACTTCCTGGTAGAGAAGAACCGGATCTTTCTTGGGTATCGCAAAGATTTGTAAACAGTCGTGAAGTAATTGACGAAAATACACCTTCTTTACAAAATGACGTAATTGCTTATGTAAATAGTCAATACGATTTCATAGATGAAGCTCTAACAAGAAGAGATGCCGCAAATCTTATTACATCAATTACAAATGATTTCCGCGAAGGTGTTCAGCAAGGTACTCGTATTTTTGCGGCAGGATTGTTTAATTACGAAGGTAAACACGTATTCTCAGTATTTAATCCAGCAACAGTTGGTTTGAAATATATTGGAAGTGTGGCAGGTCCTGGAACTTCAAATCTACCTTCAGGATCTACGGTTAACGTGAATGATGCATATATTGTATATACAAGTTCAACTAACTTATATGACGGAACAATATATTATTGGAATGGAAGTGCATGGACATCCGATGGTGCAAACGACGTATCATTACTCAATGCATTTACAAATTCGTGGGATCGTATGAGAGATAAAATTAAAACAGAATTTACTCTTACGGCCGGCGAACAGACAATGCTTGATGGCTTAATAGACGACGTTCTTATCGGTAGTATTAGAAACCCAAGAATTCTAAACTTTGGTAGCCTCGTTGAAAGCCTTTCACATCAATTTAACCTTGCGTCCGCCGGTGTTAACGTTAACGCATTGCCTCTAAACTTTAGAAGACTGGGTGCTGCGGTTTCAGCAGCCACTTCCGTACTTCAAGAAGACGGCGGCAGGGTTCGTTGGTCAGGCGCCGACGAATTGAATAATCAGTACTTCGCAAGAGGTCTTAGAATTAATGGTAGAACGGGGAGAATTGAAGGAAGACCGTTTACATCATCAGTTAGAAAATTAGCAAGAAGAGCATCTAATAGTAGGGCACAGATATGACAACAACAATAACAACAAGTCAGGCACCTGACGCAAAACCTATAGGTCTTAGTACTGCACTTTATACAAGTTGGGCTACGATAATAGAAGTACCTAATTATTCTATACCTGAACTTGTTTTTGGTGGAAGTAGAACTACCGTACCAGGAGTTGGTGAAATTATTAGTCCTCTATTAATTTCAAATAGAGACACTGGTACCGTAAACGTAAGTGTTAGGCTTTATAGAGCAGAATCAAATACTTATTTTTACGTAGCAAACGAATTACCTGTACCGGCATATGATATTTTACCGCTTCCTTTAAATGGTCAGTTTATTGCCCCTGGTGATACACTTGACGTAAAAGCATCTACTGATAATACGTGTGACGTAACTATATCATATACAGTCGGTCAAGCGGAGCAGGATGATGTCGCTTAAATCAGCTCGCGGAAGATCTGCGATAATCGGACAAGGTTTTACTCAAACAACCCCAATTGCATTGGATCCAGTACCGTATGAAGGTGCTGTTGTATATTCTGATGATGCTTTACTTAGATATTCCGATGGTGTACAATGGATTCAAATTAGCCCAGGTCCTCAAGGTGTTCAAGGTATACAAGGTTCTTTTGGTCAGCAAGGTATTCAAGGTATTCAAGGTATTCAAGGTATCACTGGGCAACAGGGTGTTCAGGGCATTACAGGCGAACAAGGTATCCAAGGTAATTTTGGTCCTGCCATACGCATTATTGGTGAGGTTGAAGATGCAAGTGCAAATACAGACCCAGGTGACTTAGATGATTATCTAAGTTCATTATTTCCATCTGCTAGTGTTGGTGATACAATCGTTGACCAAAATCTTGATGAGCTTTGGGCATACATTGGCAGCGGTGATTGGATTAACTTAGGTCCTTTTCGTGGAACACAAGGCGTCCAAGGTATTCAGGGTACTCAAGGTACTTCAATTCAAGGGGCGGATGGTACTTCAGTACAAGGTACAACTGGTGCACAAGGTGTTCAGGGTACTACAGGTGAACAAGGTACACAAGGTACTCAAGGACGACAAGGTATTCAAGGTATTACTGGTGCCGGATTTCAAGGTATTCAAGGTACCACAGGAGCTCAAGGTATTACTGGTGCTCAAGGTACATTTGGTGAACAAGGTATTCAAGGTACTACAGGTGCTCAAGGTATTCAGGGTATTACTGGGCAACAGGGTATTCAGGGTACAGACGGATTTGTAGGCGGTCAAGGTATTCAGGGTATTACCGGCGAACAAGGTACTCAAGGTACTCAAGGTGCAGCTGGCGAACAAGGTATTCAAGGTACAACCGGTGCAGGTACTCAAGGTGCAGCTGGCGAACAAGGTATTCAAGGTACAGATGGATTTGTAGGCGGTCAAGGTATTCAAGGTACGATAGGTTCACAAGGTATTCAAGGTATTACAGGTGAACAAGGTATTCAAGGTGGGCCTGGTGCAGGATTTCAAGGTATTCAGGGTATTACTGGTGAACAAGGTATTCAAGGTGGTCCTGGTGTTGGTTCACAAGGTACTACAGGTTCTCAAGGGACTACTGGTGAACAGGGTATTCAAGGCGGTGCCGGAATTGGTTCACAAGGTATTCAAGGTACTCAAGGTGATATTGGTGCTCAAGGTATTCAAGGTGGTGCCGGAATTGGTTCACAAGGTACAACCGGTGCACAAGGTATTCAAGGTGGAGACGGCGGTGGTAGCGGTACTGCATATGAGCTTCAAGCAACTAATGATGTAATTACAAACTCTAACTTCTATCCAGTATTTGTAGGTGATACAGGTTCGCTTCAAACGATTAAAGCGTCTGAGTCAAAACTTTACTTTAATCCAAATACAGGAAGATTATCTGCAACAGAGTTTGGTTCTCTTTCTGACATTACAGTTAAAGATAATATTAATCCTATTAAAGATTCTATGAATATACTTAAATCTATTGATACCGCAGAATTTACATGGAAACACACAGGCATTAAGAGTTATGGGGTTATTGCTCAGCAATTAGAATCTGTTCTTCCAGAATTAATAAGCAATGAAAAGAACAAATATGTAAATTATATTCCTCTAATCGCAATACTTATTGATGGGTATAAAAAATTAAGCGAAAAGATAGAGAAGTTAGAAGATGGTAGACAGTAATTACTATGCAGGTGACACGGAAACCGGCGAATCAAAACCATTTAACAAAAGATATGTTAAGTATTCTGAAATAGGATTAAGTACTGATTCCACATGTAATACTCTATGGAGTTGGGGTTGGAATTGTGAAGGCGAACTTATGCTTAATAATGGTGGGACAATGTGCCAAATTTATTGTCCCACACAAGAAATTACATCAAGCTTAACTTGGTGTCATACATCAATGCATCGTTGCCATAATACAGCAATTAAAAATGATGGTACATTGTGGGCCAGTGGTATAGGTTTTAATGGCATCCTTGGAGATGGAACTACTGTTTGTAGATCTTCTCCAGTACAAGAATTTTGTTCTGATACCACATGGTGTACAACATCTCAAAATGGATGGTTCACAACACATGCAATAAAAACAGACGGCACTCTATGGTCTTGGGGATCGGGAACAACTGGAGAGCTTGCTATGGGTACTTTAGGAGCCCCAATAGGAACTCTAAGTTGCTCACCAATTCAAGAATATACATCTTCAACAAACTGGTGTTATGTACTTAGAACGGATTATTCTTCACATGCAATAAAGTCGGATAATACTCTTTGGGGATGGGGTTGTAATGACGACGGAAACTTAGCTATCGGAACGAGCGGAACCAATAATTGCTACTCTTCACCAATTCAAGAATATACTTCTTCATCTTGGTCTGGTGTAAATGGATGGGGTAAAGTAATTAATGCTCTTAAAACTAACGGCAGTATATGGTCATGGGGTACGGGGTGTGGTTTATATTTTGGTATAGGGGAATGTGTAATTGTTTCTTTTTCGAGTCCTGTCCGTGAAATGTGTTCCGCAACAAACTGGTGTTGTGTGTCATCTACTTTATACGGCGCGTATGCACTTAAAACAGACGGAACACTTTGGGGATGGGGAAGATATACTCCAAGTGGAATAGATTCCTGTTCTCCTGTTCAAGAAGTAAATTCTCATACTAATTGGTGTTTAGTTGATGGTGGTATTGTTCACGGGGGCGGAATTAAAACAGACGGCACTCTATGGTCATGGGGATCAATAGCAGGTACTGCAGCGCTTGGAGACGGAACAAATAATTCATGTAGCATTCCAACTCAAGAATATTATTCTGCCACGAATTGGTATAAATATTCCGGAGGAACATATACCGGAACTGGCTTAAGAATAGTCTAACAAAGGAAAAATAAAAATGTTTGGTTTAATACATAACGATAAAATTGTAGTTGGTCCAAGAAGTTGGAATAGAAATTTCTTTTTAGACTATTTAAACAGAAATAGTTTAGATGCATCTTCTTTACCGAACTCTGCACCATCAGCTGCAATTACAACAGAAAATTGGAAATTGCTTCCTGTCACAAGTACTTTGACTCCTGTAATTAAATCATCTTTTGAGCAATTAATAGGACCTACTTGGACAATTAATGCGGATAATATAACTGGTGAATATACAAAAAAGACTCGTAATATATCTGATATAAAAGAAAGCCTAAAACAAACAATTGCGAAAAATCGTTATGAAGCAGAAGTAAGTGGAATTATTCATACTTTTAGTGATTTAGAACAAGTTAAAGTTTCTACAGGTAGAGAAGACCGTGATGTGTTTTCATCTTATTATGTTTCAATGGCAGATGACGAAACAATATCTTTTAAATTTAAAGAAGGTGTATTTAGAGATTCTATTACAAAGACAGAAGTTAAATCCATTGCTGATAGTATAAAAGATCATATAAAAGCCGTTTTTGTATGGGAGAGCAATAAGTTTTCAGAAATTAATGCTTGTGCAAATACGGCGGCATTAGAAGATGTTGAATTAAGACACGATTATCAAATTAATAACGTAAATGATCCTAACGTTATAATAACAGGAATATCGTAACCATGGTTACTCTTACTTGTTTTTTTGAACAAGGTCAAGATCTAGGTCAAATTTATGTAGATCAAGATGATGTGGAGGCGCGTGTTCTTGATGGTACAATAGATCCTGCTTGGTTAAGTGAAGAAGGACATAATGCTTTAACAAGAAATACTATGTGGGTATTTGGTACTGATGTAGGAGCGATGCGTGGCGATAGTTGTAATTTTGCAAGTGGCACGTGTACACCAAGAATAGGTCCTGAATTAAACAATACATGGTCACGTGTTGAAACTGGTACTAATACTGTTCAAGCAATTAAGAAGGACGGTACACTTTGGGCATGGGGTTGTAATGTATATGGTCAGGTCGGTGATAAAACAATAATAGATAGATCTTCACCGGTGCAAGAAGCTTCGTCTACTACAACTTGGGATTTGATGGTATACGGAACAGGAGGAGACCATGTTCTCGCCACAAAAACTAACGGTACCCTTTGGTCTTGGGGAAATAACGGTGCCTTTAAGTTAGGAAACGGCGACGCAACCGGCGCAAATCAGAGTTCTCCGGTACAAGAAATAACATCTTCAACGTGGATTTCAATTGGTATGAATGGTAGTGGATCTTTTGGAGTTAAATCTAATGGTACACTTTGGGCTTGGGGCTGTAATGGAAATCCTACTACAGGTTCACAAAATCTT
>Ga0255772_10003854_pt1 | contig 14275 bp, 18 predicted proteins | sample 071ome_34_FD_179970 | JGI IMG/M metagenome (GOLD analysis project Ga0255772, IMG submission 179970) | Coastal salt marsh microbial communities from the Groves Creek Marsh, Skidaway Island, Georgia - 071411BT metaG (version 2) | ecosystem: Environmental > Aquatic > Marine > Intertidal zone >...
TCCTCACAACCACAACCACAACAGGAATTTCGTCAAGAAGGAGGGTTCATTGGTCAACCAATGTCACCACAGCAACAGCCTAACATGGCTATTAGCAATCCTTATGGTTTTTCTCTTGACAACCCCTTTTCACAGCAGCCCTCTTTTATCGGGGATGCAGCAGGAAATATCGTCGGCTCAAAAAAAAAGTCTAGGGTAGAATTTCAAGATGGCTCTTTTGTGCGCTTACCCAAAGAAAAACCTCCCGTACCCGAAAAAAAATTTCCCGTACCCAAAGAAAAACCTCCCGTACCCGAAGAAGGCTTTCTTCCTAGAGAGGCTCCAGCAGAAGAAAAACTTATGGGTGATCCTATACTAGCTGAAGAAATAGCTGGTGGAAGTATTGATGACCTTCGAAGAATATTAGCAGCGGGGGAACATACGCTTAAGGGCAATACTGTTTTAAAAAATAATAAGTTTGTTGTTTATGAGGATAGTAAAGGTTTCCCCACTATTGGTGGAATAAATTTAAATGAACACCCAGAAATTGCCAAAAAAGTAGAAGAAGCAGGTAATTCTCTTTCTTTTGAAGAATATGCTAAATACCACAATGAAATGCTTTCTGAAGCAGACAAGTGGGTGGAAAATTTAGTAAAAAAAACAGGCAACTCTAATTATTCTACCGCTGCTCCGGTGCTTCGAGATATGTACTTCAATATGGGGCTACCGAGACTGAAAAAATTTAAAAAAATGCTAGAAGCAATTGGTGAAGGCAATATTGATGACGCAGCTGCTAATATAATGTTCACCGATCCTGACGCAAAAAAGCTAGTTGAATCCCAATATTATACTGACGGTAAAAATAGAGCAAACCGCAATATATCTAGATTACTAAAAGCATTCAAAATTCCGACAGCTACCTAGAGCCCCCGGCTCTGGCCCTGTCATTTAACGACCAACAGTGGCTACCCACACTTTGTTGTGGCCCCGCGTGGAGGTGACTATGAACGATAACCCCAAGACCAACGAGGACATTAAACAGCCTACCCCATACAAAAACGACTACAAACGTATTCTTGACGATCCTGATGAGGACCAGAACACCGAGGCATCGGCTACTTCTGAACAATCCGAACAGCGAAGTCAGAACAACGAGAGTACTCACGATTACAAGAAACGATATGATTCTTTGAAATCACACTATGATAAGAAGCTATCGGAATGGCGGCAAGAGAAAGAAGACCTGCTTACTAAAGTAAGCAAAGATAAAAAAGAAAATCTCAAGCTGCCAAAAACACAGGAAGAACTTGAAAAGTTTAAGCAAGAATATCCTGATGTTTATGCAATCGTTGAGACTGTTGCACATATGCAAGCAGATTCTCGTGTTGGCGATATTGAGGAACATCTTGAAATTCTCCGTGATCGTGAACGCGAACTTGAGCGCAAGAATGCTCAGAAGGAACTTCTAGCCCTTCATCCTGATTTTCAACAACTCAAAGAAAATCAAGATTTTCTAGATTGGCTTGAAGAACAACCTGATAGCATTGCTCATGGTGTAACGCAAAATGCAACAGATGTCAAGTGGGCCGCTCGTACTATTGACCTCTATAAGGCAGACAGGGGCATCGGCAAAACCAAATCTAAATCTAAGCCAACAGATGCAGCAAAAGCGGTACGAACCTCTTCCAGTACTCGTGATGTTGCTAACAGTTCAGGCAAAGATAAAATTTGGTCATTAGCGGAAATTGGCAAATTAAAGGCCCATGAGTTTGAAAAACTCGAAGCTGAAATTGATGCCGCTGTCCGCGAAGGAAGAGTTCAACCTTAAATTTTAATATCCAAGGAGTAACATCATGGCTTTTGATCGTGCTGCGGGGTATACCAACCTAGTTAACGGTAACTTTACCCCACAAATTTTCAGCCAAAAAGTACTCAAATTCTTCCGCCGTGCATCTGTTGTTGAAGATATCACCAACACAGATTACGCGGGCGAAATTGAAAACTTTGGCGATACCGTAAAGATTATTAAAGAACCTGCAATCAGCGTTTCTGCTTATAATCGCGGTACAACTGTTAACACTCAAGACCTTGTTGACGATCAGATCACTCTGACCGTTGATCAGGGCTCATACTTTGCCTTCAAGGTAGACGACATCGAAGAGCGTCAGAGCCACATCAACTTTGAGGCTCTTTCAACCTCTTCAGGTGCTTATGCTCTCAAGAAGGCATATGACAACAACGTACTTGGTAATATGGTTTCAGGTGCTGGTATTGCTGGCACAGGTGGCTCAGTTTCAACTGTTGCTGCTCTTGGCTACAACACCTCAACTGCTGACCTTAACACCGCCGATGCAAACGAAGCTGCTGACTATCTAGCACTTTGTGCCCGTGTTCTAGACGATCAGGACGTTCCAGAAGAAAATCGTTTCTTTGTTGCCGCCCCAATCTTCTACGAATACCTTAGCCTTGCTGGTGCCAAGCTACTTGACTCAAGCGTTACTGGTGATGCTTCTTCACCAATTCGTAACGGTCGTGTAACAGACGGTCTTGTTCGCGGTTTCAACCTTTACAAGTCCAATGCTTTTGTTGCTGGTGATTCTACCGCAACAGACGTAACTGTTACTGGTACAGCTAACGAATACTATGTCATTTTTGGTCATATGTCTTCAACCTGTACCGCCTCACACATTGCCAAAACTGAGGTTGTTCGTGACCCAGATAGCTTTGCCGACATTGTTCGTGGTCTTCACGTTTATGGTCGCAAGGTTATTCGTCCCGAAGCCCTTGGCGTTGGCGTTGTCAGCTTCACTTAATAGAGAAGAAGGAGATACATTATGGCTACTCTCGCTCTTGATAGTGATCAGACAAGCGTTGGTCACGTTTCAACCCCACAGGTTGCATACGCTCAGTCCGTTGTAATCGACGGTACTAGCACTGCTCTTACCTCTGGTGACGTATATCAGGCACTTCGCGTTCCAGCAAACACTTGCGTCATTGCCGCTGGCATTGATGTTCTAACTGCTGGTACAGGCACAGGTACTGTTGCTCTTGGCGACGGCTCGCTAACTTATGTTGCAGCCGCTGCACCAACAAGCGCAACTCAGCTTGCTGTTGCCAACGACGTTCCAAAGGCATACGCCGCTGCCGACACTCTTGACGTTACAATTGCCACTGCAAACGTAAACGCCAAGATTCGTGTTTGGGCTGTTATGGTTGACGTTGACGGTATCAACAACAGTCAGATCGTAACTTTTGCATAGTTTTATGCAACCGGAGAGGGTGGGGAATATTTTTCCTCACCCACTCCACTTTTTACTTGACTTTTAACAAGTTTTATGGTATTTGTGTTTTCTCCCGCAGGGGGGAAACACCCCTATTAGGAATACAGTAACATGGCACTAAGCAATGCCGAAAAGAAAAAACTACAAAAGTACGGGCTGTCTGGTCTTAATAAACCTAAGCGCACTCCTAACCATCCAACTAAAAAAGGTATTGTTGCGGTTAAAGAAGGTGACAGCGTAAAAATTATTCGTTTCGGTGATCAAAAGATGGGCCACAATTATTCTGATGCCGCCCGAAAATCTTTCAAGGCTCGCCATGCAAAGAACATTGCTCGTGGTAAAACGTCTGCTGCATATTGGGCAGATAAGGTTTTTTGGGCTGGTCCGAAGGGACCAAAAAAATCTCCACCTAAATCACAGAAACACAGAAAAGGATAACAGATATGTATGGCAAACCAAAGAAAATGATGGGTGGCGGCATGATGTATGGCAAACCCAAGAAAATGATGAAGGGCGGCATGATGTATGGCAAGCCCAAGAAAATGGTGAAGGGCGGAAAAGTTGCTGTTTGTGGTTCTCGCCCTCCTAAAACCCTTTAAAAATGCCACTTAAAAAGGGTAAAAGCCAAACAACTATTTCTAAAAACATTTCTAAACTTGTCGAAGAAGGTCGTCCACAAAAGCAAGCTATTCCTATTGCTCTTAGTACGGCTGGTAAAGCAAAACGCAAAAATGGCAAAAAGAAAAACAACAAAAAGTAAAGTTAATGAAGCTGGTAACTATACAAAGCCAGCCCTTCGTAAACGTCTATTTGAACAGATCAAGGCGGGTGGAAAAGGTGGCAAGCCCGGACAGTGGTCAGCAAGAAAAGCACAGATGTTGGCAAAAGCCTACAAGAAAGCTGGTGGAGGATACAAGGGATAATGGCAAAAGGCGTACCTCATTACTTTAAAGATGGAACAGAACACAAGGGCGGAACTCACAAAATGCCCGATGGTTCTTTGCATTCCGGTAAAGTTCACGGTAAAACAAGTAAGCGCCTGTACCACTTTAAAGACCTTTCTAAAACAGCACAGAAAAAAGCAAGGGCTAAAAAGTAATGGCGCTCAAGAAACCTCAAAAGTCTCTCCGTGCGTGGACTGCACAAAACTGGCGCACTAAAACAGGCAAGCCTTCGACACAAGGCTCGAAAGCTACTGGTGAAAGATATCTTCCAGAAAAAGCAATTAAGAGTTTATCAGCGGAAGAGTACGCTGCAACATCGAGAGCAAAAAGAGAAGGAACAAAAGCTAAAAAACAGTTTGTTAAGCAACCAAAAAGAGTTGCGAAAAAAACAAAAAAATTTCGCAAGGTAACATAAAATGAGGTTGCATTATGACAGACAAAGCACTGGAAAGCGTAAACGAACAGCCATTTAAAAACCGCGCTCTTGAGATTAAAGCATCTCGTGACATTGAACATCTGCTGTATCTCTTGAATATTGGTAAACTTGGCGTACCCCACCACACTCTTGAAGGTAATGCTTTTAATCCAAATCACGATCTTTCTTCAATTGAAGACTCCTATTTAAACAGCACACCAAGCATCATTATTATTGATGATTTTCTAGATAAAAGCGCACTACAAAAACTAAGAGATTATTGTTTAGAGTTTCCTTTTTGGCATTCTGTTTATGAACGAGGATACTACGGTGCGTTTCGAGACAAAGGATTTAATCCTCCTGTATTAGGCCAGCTTAGTTTAGAGTTGATGAAGTCATTTCCTCGTATCTTCAACACTCCAAATAAACGTAGACTAAACCAAGCATGGGCATTTCAATATGAAAGCGAATGTCCCGGCATTGATATTCACGCAGACTTTGCTGCTGTTAATTGTAACTTTTGGATTACACCTACAGAAGCAAACGCAAACCCAGAAACAGGTGGTATGTATCTCTGGAATATTGGCGCTCCTGCTGATTGGGATTTCACTCGATACAATGGAGAAAGCAAACAGGAGATTGTAGATTTTTTAAAAGAAAGTGAAGCAAAGTCAGTATATGTTCCCTATAAATATAATCGTGCTGTCTTGTTTGACTCTAATTTATTTCATCGCACTGCTGATGTAAACTTTAAGCCCGGATATGCAAATCGTAGAATTAATGTTACTATGCTGTTTGGTACAAGAGAGAATACTGGTGTAGAACCAAAGGACGCTTTAGAAGTTGCAAAAATAAAAGAAAGTGTAAAAAAGAATGGTACAAGTTCTTCCACGTAATATTCGGAGTAGAAGTGAAGCAGCTTCTTTAACAACAGTAAATACAATATATTACACTTGTCCTGTTGGGTACAGCACTCAAATTAATCGCATAATTTTAAGCAATAGTAATGCTAGTAATAAAACTACAACTTTAAAATGGTACCATAAAGAAGATAATACTACGCATACAATTATTGGTGCTGTAGTCCAAGCAGGTAACAGCGTAACAAACTATGATTTTGATTTACACATGGGCGCTGAAGATAGACTTGAAGCGTCTACAGAAACAGACGCTACAGTAACACTATTGTTTTCTTATCACGAGGAATATATAGGCACATAATATGGGAACACTTACCTATTTACAGCTAACTAATCGTGTGTTGCAAGACCTCAACGAAACGACATTAACAACGCTGTCGTCTAGTCGTGGTGTGCAAACTGTTGCCAAAAACAGCGTCAATCGGGCCATTAACGACATCGTTAACAGCGAAGTCCAATGGCCCTTTTTGTTTTCAACAAAAGATCAAGACACTAATGTAGCTGTTCGTGAGTATTCTTTACCTTCTGATTACAAGTATATTGATTGGGATAGCTTTGTGCTTCTTCCCAAAGAACTTGTTACAAATGGAGAGTTCACATCTAACATTACAGGCTGGACAGATTCCTCTACAGGTACAGGTTCTGTAGCCCACACAAGTTCTGGCGATGGTAGGTTACGTCTTACTGCTGGTGCCAGCGGCGTTGCTATTGCTGTACAATCTTTAAGCATAGTTAAAAATAAAACATATAGAATTTCTTTTGGTGTTTTTAATGGAACTGTTACACTAAACATTGGAACAACAAGCAACGGCACTGAAATAGGAACCCGTACTGTTACTGTATCTGACACAGGTGAGTTTAACTACGTTGATTTTACTTTTACACCAACTGCCGCTACGGTCTACATCGGTTTTAACACCACAACAGATGCAAACATTGATGTAGATAATGTATCAGTAAAAGAAGATTTTTCTCCAAAAAAACTTAAATACATTTCTTACGATGAGTGGTTTGAGAGTTATTCTGAAACAGACCGCGCAAATGCTGCGGATCGTCTTGATGAGCCTGTCTATGTGTACCACACACAAAATGAAAGTCTAGGTCTATCTCCTGTTCCAGACAAATCTACCTACACTATCAGTTACGAGTACTGGACCTACAATACTGAACTGTCTGCTGATAGTGATGTTTCAATTGTTCCCACACGATACGAACACGCAATTGTTGCCCGTGCTAGATACTATGTAGCTATTCTTCGTTCTGATACTGCAACAGCACAGGCTTCACTTGCTGAGTATAATGATGTTGTGCGTAGAATGAGGATTGAACTGGTTAATCGAAAAGATTATTTTAGAGCGGTATAATGCCTAATACATCTGCAATCTCGCCATTTATTTTTTCATGTGGTGGTGGTCTTGTACTTGACAAAGACGCCTTTAATATGCAGCCGGGAGAGGCTTTAGTTTTACAAAACTTTGAGCCTTCTATTAACGGTGGCTATCGTAGGCTTACTGGAACTACAAAATATTCCAGCACACAAGTAAACGGCAATACAGATAAAGTTATTGGTGTGACGGTTTTTAACAATACTGTTATTGCTGCCGCAGGAGCAAATGTTAAGTACAGCACAGGCGGTGCATGGACAAGCATTACTACTGCTAGAACAAGTGCAGTTCGTTATAGTTTTGACGAGTATAACTTTAACGGCACTGATAAGCTAATTATGGTTGATCAAACAAACATTCCTGCTTCGTGGGATGGATCAACATATAAACTTTTAAATGGTGCAGCAGGCACAGGTTCAGGAACTGCTCCAGCTAATCCTAAGTTTGTTGCTGTATTTAAAAACCACATGTTTTATGCGGGCATGAGTGCTTCTCCACAAGAAGTTCTTTTTACTGCTCCTTTTAATGAAGATGACTACACAGTAGCTAATGGTGCTGGAACTATTAAAGTTGACAATGTTATTACTGGAATTAAAACTTTTCGTGATAGTTTAATTATTTTCTGCGAAGATCAGATTTTTAGACTTATTGGTTCTAGTGCAACAGACTTTAGAATTGAACTTGTAACTCGAAACATTGGATGTACAGATGGGTTTTCAATTCAGGAAATTGGAGGCGACCTTTTATTCCTTGCTCCAGACGGCTTACGCACAGTTGCCGGTACTGCCAGAATTGATGACGTTGAGTTGGGCAGTGTAAGTAAAGCAATTCAACCTCGGATTAATGACATTGGTTACGACAATATTTCTTCTGTAGTTATTCGCACCAAAAGTCAGTATCGTTTATTTTATCCAACAACAAGTGGTGCAGTAGTCTCAAGTAAAGGTTTGTTAGGTACTCTTAAAAGAAACATTCAAGGCGGCATTGGGTACGAGTGGGCAGACATTAGAGGATTAAAGCCTAGTTGTATGGCTTCTGGTTTTATTAGTAATGTTGAAGTGGTTGTTGGCGGAACATATGATGGCTATGTAATTGAACACGAAAGTGGCGATACTTTTGACGGAACAAACATCGCCTCAATTTATCGTTCGCCTGACCTAACAATGGGCGATCCCGGTATTAGAAAGTTAATGCAGCGTGTTATTTTTAACTATGAAACTGAAGGTGACATTGCTGGCGAATTAAGGTTACGATATGATTTTGACGATCCCGCTTCCCCATCTCCTGTCAAGTATGATTTTACAAGTGGTGGTGGATTGTTTGTGTACGGAGGAGCCGGTTCCCTTTACGGAACTGCTGTATATGGTTCGTCTGGTAATCCCTTTTTAAGACAATCAGTTGAAGGGTCAGGATTTACTGTGGCATTAAAAGTAGATACAAGCAATAATAAAAAGCCATTTTCAATTAAAGGCTTTCAATTAGAATTTACCCCCGGAGGACGTAGATAATGGGTGCAGAATATACACGACAAAGTGCTGCTGAAATTGTTGACGGTGAAGTAGCCGAAGCTGCTGATTTTAACAATGAGTTTAATCAGATTGAGGCTTTTGCTGCTGCGTCAACAGGCCATACCCATGATGGCACAACAGCAGAAGGCGGTCCTGTAACTAAGCTGCTTGGTACAGCAATCACAATTGGTGATGGTACTGCTGCCACAGATATCGTAATTACTGTCGATGGTGAAACCAACGATGGCGTTATTACTTGGATGGAAGATGAAGACTACTTTAAGATTCAAGATGACGTAGTAATTAACAGCACAGAACGCCTATACCTTTTTGATCAGGGCGGTGAATATCTTTCAGGCGACGGCACAGATTTAACAATTACTTCAGGCGGTGCAATTAACCTCACTGCCGTTACTGATGTTGTAGTTCCAGCCAACGTAGGAGTAACATTTGGTACGGGTGAAAAGATTGAAGGCGACAATACTGATTTAACTGTTACTTCAGGTGGCGCAATTAACTTAACAGCCGTAACTGATGTTGTTGTGCCTGCTAACGTCGGTGTTACTTTTGGTACTGGTGAAAAGATTGAAGGTGATAACACTGACCTGACTGTTACTTCAGGCGGTGCAATTAACCTTACCGCTACTACGGACGTTGTTGTACCTGCCAACGTAGGCGTTACCTTTGGCACAGGAGAGAAGATTGAAGGTGACAACACAGACCTTACAGTAACTTCCGGTGCAGATATTAATCTTACTGCTACAGCCGATGTAAACATTCCTGCCAACGTAGGTGTTACTTTTGGTGATGATGGAGAAAAGATTGAGGGTGACGGCACTAATCTGACAATTTCTTCAAGTAACAACTTGACACTTGACGCAACTGGTGATATCATTCTAGATGCAGACGGGGCAGATGTAACTCTTAAAGATGCTGGTACTACTTACGCTGCACTTACAAATGCTACTGGTCAACTGGCAATCAAGTCAGGTGCAACACCAACCACTGCCGTAACCTTTAGTGGAGCAAATGCAGACTTTGCTGGTACGTTAGACGTAACAGGAGCCACTACTCTAGACAGTACATTAAATGTAAAGGGCAATGTTACACTTGGTGATGCAGCTACAGACACAGTAACAATTACTGCTGACGTTGCATCAAATGTTATTCCTTCTGCTGATAGCACTTATACTCTCGGCGATGGTTCTAACTACTGGTCGCACGGTTACATTGATGCCATTACAACAACAGGCAACGTAACAGTAGGCGGCGATCTTACTGTAACAGGGTCGCTCAGTGCTGCCGACACAAACATCACAAATGTTGGTGACATTGCTCTTGACAGCATTAGCGCAGACGGTACAGAAATTGACATTCTGCTTACCGATAACATTGCTGCTGCTCTTGAAATTAAAGAAGGCGCTAATGCCTACCTTACCTTTGTTACTACAGATGCTGGCGAACAGATTACTCTTGGCAAGAAACTTGCTGCTGGTTCTGTAGAGATTGAAGGAAGCAACTTTGATATTACTGGCGGCAGCATTTCTGGTATTACCGATCTTGCTCTTGCCGATGGTGGCACAGGTGCTTCCACTGCTGCTGGCGCTAGAACTAATCTAGGTCTTGTAATTGGAACAGATGTACAGGCATACGATGCCGGTCTAGCAGACATTGCCGGTCTTGCTGTTACTGATGGAAACATCATTGTAGGTGATGGAGCAAATTGGGTGGCTGAATCTGGAGCCACTGCTCGCACTTCACTTGGTCTAAGTATCGGTACTGACGTACAGGCTTACGATGCAGGACTTGCTGACATTGCTGGACTAGCTGTAACAGATGGCAACATCATCGTAGGTGATGGAGCAAACTGGGTAGCAGAAAGTGGAGCAACAGCCAGAACATCACTTGGCCTTTCTATTGGTACTGACGTTCAAGCCTATGATGCAGGACTTGCTGACATTGCAGGCTTGGCTGTTACGGATGGCAACATCATTGTTGGCGACGGTGCTAACTGGGTTGCTGAAAGTGGCGCTACTGCTCGTACATCACTGGGACTTGCAATTGGTACAGACGTACAGGCATATGATGCAGGTTTGGCAGACATTGCAGGACTTGCAACAACTGACGGTAACATTATCGTAGGTAGTGGTAGTAACTGGGTGGCAGAGAGTGGCGCAACGGCTCGTGCTTCCCTTGGCTTAACAATTGGCACAGATGTGTCACCGGCTGGTGAAGCTGTTGCTTTAGCAATTGCTCTAGGAGGATAATTAATAATGGCTAATACTTTTAAAAATGCAGCAGTTGCAGCGGGAACAGGTGATACAACTTTATACACTTGCCCCGGTTCCACAACGGCTGTTGTTCACGCAATTATGTTGACGAATGTAGACGGTGCTAATTCAGCTACAGTAACAGTTAAGGTTACTGATTCGTCTGCTGCCACAACATATACTCTTTTACAGGATGCACCAGTACCTGCTGGCAGTACTCTTGTATTTGATAAACCTGTAAACCTTGAAGATAGCGATGTTCTAAAAGTTTCCGCAGGTGCTACTAACGACATCTCAGCTTTTGCATCGGTTTTGGAGATTACATAAGATGCCTTATACCGGACCAGAACCTGCTCGTAGACCACTGTCTAGTGATGATATCACTGATGGTATTATTTCTACTGCTGATCTTGCAGATAGTATTAGTATTAATAATTTAAGTAATACTGCTGCTAGTGGTATTATTGAAAGTAATGCAAACTTTGTTGATACTTGTTTAGTTGGTCCTTCAGTTGATGGGAAGGCGTGGGCCGGTAAGTTTGAAAACGGATCAGTCTGGTCAAGTCTTATGCTTGCTTCAGTAGAAACCAGTGGCTCTGACGCCGAAGTCAACATTTGGGATTTAACTGATTATACTCTTACAAGTGCAACTCCCCTTGCTACAGTAACATTAACTGGCGCAACGCCGACAAGCATTGCCGCAAGCATGGGCTATGTGATCGTTGGCACCAGCGATCAAGGAATGCACATTGTCGATCCGCATGACGGGTCGTGGGCAGAGCGCACCGATGGTTGGCCCTATTCGCTTTCATCTACGACGACGCCCGCCTTGACCAATGACAATGTGCAGTTCGTTTGCGCTGGGCTTGCTCAACAGCCGCCATTCGACCCGCGCACTGGTGGTCCGATGCCTTCTTTTGGTGTTTCTTATGGGGCCGGTGCTGACGGGTATTCTCTAGTCAAGCATGACGGCAACGTATGGGACCGCGCTGAAACGATAACGAGTGGCGCTCCAATTAGCATATCTGGCGGCCACTTTTTTGCAGTTAGAGAATCCGTTACAGATGTTATTTATAAATCCCGCGCACCGATAGACGAAATCACAGCGGACGATTGGAGTGTGTCAAACTTAAGCGGGAGCCAATATACTCAACCAGTCCAAGTAGACACATCGCTTGATATTATAGAAAGGTTTTCGGTCGGGGCGGATGCTGACGGTCTTTCTTTGGCCTATGGTTTCCCCTTTTATGGTTCTCTAGGGTCAAACGACTCTATTTGGGCAAATATCACAACCACCTATAACACTGGTTATAACGGCCAAGGATCGGTTCTTACTGCTTTGGCGAACAGCAAGACGGCTGATAGGTCTGGAGGCTCCAACACGCTGACTGAATCCGGCACCGTCCCAAGCGCGGCTGTTGAAACCGGAGCAGAACTTTTGGGCTACGGTGTTTTCAGCGCTTCAAATTATTTGAGCCGCGCAAACGATGCTGATTTCGCACCTACCACCGGAGACATGACTGTCACTGGCTGGTTTAGGTGCAGCGGATCTCCCGCAGTTCAGGTTCTTTTCAGGTACGGGGCTGACGGAACAAACACAAACAGTTGGCTGATCCATGTTAATTCGAACGGAACTCTGCGCTATATGAACCGCGACAGTTCAGGTAACAACGCGGAAGTGGACTCGCCATCAATCGAAGATGACGTCTGGCACCAGTTCTGCGGAGTCACCGACCGCACCTCTGATGTTCTAACTTTATACATTGATGGTGTTGCTGTCGGCTCCGCTTCAACTGCTTCGCTGGTTTCCATCACTAACACAACCCAACTTCTTGAGATTGGCTGTCAGAATACTGGGGGGACGCCCAGCGAGGCCGCAACCAACACCAAACTAGCACTTCTAAGAATGTCAAAATCGGCTATGTCGGCAGCGCAAGTCAAACAGATGTACGAAGCTGAAGCCCCAATGTTCGAGGCCAACGCGAAGTGCCTCCTGCAAGGCGCAAGCGACGCAGTCCTAGATGCCCGGATTGATCCGCTGACCGGCAAGTACATCGTCACTCAGTCCGATACTCAAGACATTTTTGACGGGCTTGCAATCGATACCGAGCGCACCATCGCGGCTGGCGGCACCACGTTCGAACACGGCCTGTTATGGGGCGATGCGGTAGCGGAAATCAACGACGCCAACCTGTTCGCATCCACTCCGGCAACTGACCAACGGCAAGTCAACGAGATGGTCCGTTCAATGGCAGCGGAACTTCCGGCTGGTGTTGATCTAAGTAAGGCGAAGGCTTGGTTGGTGTGTGCGGGAGATGCTTCTATTCAGAGTTCATACAACATCGAGTCTGTATCAACCCCTAGCACCGGTCGTTATGAAGTTAATTTTGGCGTCCCCTTTAAGTCGACTTTTGTAGCTACGGCGATATCTGGTCGGTCGAACGCTGATGATGCGGGTGGTGGTGATGTAACCATTGACAACAATACTACCGCAGATGTTCGTCACGAGGTGCGGAACTCCGCTGGTTCAATGTCAGCTACTTCTTTCTCGGTCGCTTATTTTGGAGAACTAGAAAATGAATAATCGCATCGTCACCGCAGAGGGCGCGGTCATCCACTCCCTCAACCCGTCGGCCACTATTGCCAAGCTGATGGAAGCTAAGTCAACGCCAGCCACGTATGACGATGACGGCGCTGTGCTGACGCCAAAGACTTACCCGGACGCAGCCACAGTCTACGAAGAAGTAGACATTGATGCTGTCGATCTACGCACTCATAAGTGGCTCGCCGCTCGCTACGACAGCGAAGAATGGTCTGCGCTGAGAGCAGAGCGTGATCGGTTACTGGCTGAGACTGATTGGGTTGTTGTGAAAGCGCAGGAAGCTGGCGAGGCAGTGCCTGCCGCTTGGCAAGCTTACCGCACCGCGCTGCGCGACTTGCCTGCTAACACCTCTGACCCTGCTAACCCTGCTTGGCCGACCAAGCCATAAGGAAATATAAACAATGCTAGAAAACATTAAATACGCAAACGCAGAACACACTGTAATTTCTGCAACAGAAAATGGTAGTCAGATTTCTATTCCAGTTGCTGTTGGTAACAGGCATTACGATTATATTGTTGAACAAAGTTTAACCATTGCTGCTTATGTGCCCCCTGCACCAACTTGGGCCAGTATTCGTGGGGAGCGCGATGCACTTCTTAAATCTACAGATTGGTGGGGTGTTTCAGATCGTACCATGTCGGCAGAAGAAACAGCTTATCGCCAATCTCTTCGTGACTTGCCACAAACATTTGCAAACCCAGAAGATGTTGTTTGGCCGACAAAACCATAGGAGTTTTTAAATAATGGCAATTTCAACAATTGGTGCTAGTGCATTAGATAGTGGTGTATCGCAACTAGGCAAAAACCTCGCCCGAAACGGCGCGATGACGCTATCGCAGCGCGGCACTTCTGAGGCATCAGTATTTGGATCAGCTAGTGGTTATGGCGCATGGCCTGACGGGTATAGATCAGAGCGGTCTAGCGGCAGTGAGAGTGGGCGCGCAACTTTCTCGCAAGACAGTTCTGGACC
>Ga0255772_10003858_pt1 | contig 14271 bp, 14 predicted proteins | sample 071ome_34_FD_179970 | JGI IMG/M metagenome (GOLD analysis project Ga0255772, IMG submission 179970) | Coastal salt marsh microbial communities from the Groves Creek Marsh, Skidaway Island, Georgia - 071411BT metaG (version 2) | ecosystem: Environmental > Aquatic > Marine > Intertidal zone >...
GTGGAGCGGGAAGCGAGAGCCTCCCATAAGAGACTCCGAATACATTAGCGCAGACCACTCCCGTTATTGAAAACTGTTCTTGCAATAACGAGGCGGACCATACATTTTTATGTGATTTTTTTATCAGTTACAGCTTAGCAAACGCCTTTTCTGCTGCATCCAGCGTTTTCTGTAGCGCTTCATCGTCATGGGCAGCTGATACGAAACCAGCTTCATAAGCTGATGGTGCAAGGTATACGCCTTCATCCAGCATTAAGTGGAAGAACTTCTGGAAACGGTCAAGATCACAAGCTGTCGCTTGAGCAAAGCTGGTTACTTTTTCCTGATCCGTAAAGAACAGTCCAAACATAGCGCCCACCTGTGAGGTCGTGAACGGAATGCCTGCTTTGTCTGCACGTTCTTGAAGACCTGTTACTAGCTTGGTGGTTTTTTCTGTCAGCGCTTCAAAGAAACCCGGCTGAGAGATTTCTTCCAGTACGGCCAAGCCAGCGGTCATAGCAACCGGATTACCTGAAAGGGTACCTGCTTGATAAACCGGACCCGTTGGCGCGATGTAATCCATGATCTCGGCTTTACCGCCGAATGCACCTACTGGCATACCGCCACCGATCACTTTACCTAGTGTGGTTAGGTCAGGAGTGATGTTGTAAACCGATTGCGCACAACCAAGAGCGGTACGGAAACCTGTCATAACTTCATCAAAAATAAGTACAACGCCGTGTTTGTCACACAATTCACGAAGACCTTCAAGGAAGCCTTCTACAGGCGGAATGCAGTTCATGTTGCCTGCAACGGGCTCGATGATGATACACGCAACTTGATCACCAATTTCAGCCAACGTCTCAGCCACTTGTTCAAGGTTGTTGTATTCCAGAGTCACCGTATGCTTGGCCAGATCTTCAGGAATACCCGGTGAACTAGGAACACCCAAAGTAAGTGCGCCAGAGCCTGCTTTTACGAGAAGTGAATCAGCGTGGCCGTGGTAGCAGCCTTCAAACTTAATCAGTTTGTCGCGATTGGTGTAACCGCGAGCCAGACGAATAGCGCTCATGGTGGCTTCTGTGCCTGAGCTCACCATGCGAACTTTTTCGATGGATGGAATTAATTGGCAAACTTTTTCAGCCGCTTCAATTTCAATCGCCGTTGGCGCACCGAAGCTAAGTCCTTTGTCCACTTGCGCGTGAATCGCTTCCAGAACTTTTGGATGGCCATGGCCAAGAATCATAGGCCCCCACGAACCGATGTAATCTACATATTGCTGACCGTCTTCATCAATGATGTACGCGCCTTTACCTTCTTTGAAAAAGATCGGTGTACCGCCCACGCCTTTGAATGCTCGAACCGGTGAATTCACACCACCAGGGATGACTTTGGATGCTGTATCGAAAAGTTCTTGAGAACGTGTCATAGATTAACTCTTAGCTCTTGGATTAATGTCTTTAAAAGATGATTAAGTTAATGATTTAAATCGGGTTACCAGTTCAGACGCTGCTGCTTTGGTATCAGGTTGTCCAAAGATAGCATGAATTACCGCTAAACTATCTGCACCTGCATCAATAATTTGGGACATATTATGCGTGTTTATCCCGCCAATCGCGACTATCGGAATGGATAAATGTGTTTTTGCTTGCGTTAAACAACAGATGTCCGCGGGTTTTGCATGGGGCTTGGTTTCGGAGGGAAAGAAACGCCCAAAAGCCGCATAGTCTGCACCAGCTCTCTCCGCGTGTTGGGCCAGCTGTATATCATCGTGACAGGTGACTCCGATAATAGAGCCGCGCTTGAGCTGCTTTCGTGCCGCTTCAATGCTGCCGTCGGTCTGTCCCAAGTGGACGCCTTGCGCGTTTGATGCAATGGCCAGTTCCAGTGAATCGTTAATGATTGAGACCGCCTGATATTGGTTGCACAACTGGTTAATGAGCTTAGCTCTGGCCAGCTTCTGTTCGCTAGACGCGTTTTTATCGCGGTATTGAATGATACGCACGCCTTGCGAAAGGGCGTCATCAACCGCCGATATTAGCTGGACTTCTGTGCGTAGCAGATTGGGGTCGGTGATCGCATAGATCCCGGAAATGAGATGATCTTTCATAGTGATTCTTTTCTGGACGTAGACAAGCAAGTTTCTAGATAGTGGGCTAATGATACGACATTCAGATCCCTAGAACTGCTATAGTTTACTACTTAACTGATTAGTCTTTAGAGTCGTTATATGACACACCTATCTTCTATGGACAGGCTGGAACGTGCTTCCCGGCTGCATTTTCTGCTCGTCATTCTGATTTTCTCTGTGTACGGAGTACAGGTCTGTCCTTTTCTGGAATCGCTCAGCGTTTGGGAATTGGTTCTTCCTGTGGTTGTAACTATGATTTCTGCGTTTGTCATTCAGCGACTCCATCTGGCTTCATTTGAGTTACCGGATAACCAGGTAATCCCCTCAGCCGCATTTTGGCGTTATTACTTCAGTCTGTTTATTGTGTCAGCCATTGTTTTAGTCGGTTACAACTTTGTGATGTACGACTACCCCGTAGAAAGTGCCCTGAAGGTTTTGTTGGGCTTGGGGATCTTGGGTTTCTTTATTGCGACGGATTTGACCCTTAACTTTGAGTATCAACAGGCAGAGACGTTGAAGTCGGAAGGACAGCATCTTCCACAAACCGATCGCTATATGCCGATCACCCGAAAGTTTACCCTGTTTGCCTGCATCAATGCCCTGTGTATGGCGGGCATTATCTTCCTGGTCGTTCAGAAAGATTTGCTGTGGTTATTGGATCGGGATCAGTCGGTGTCGCTGGAGCAAGCCCGCCTTTCTATCCTGTTTGAAGTGGCATTTGTCGCGGCGGTTATCCTGGGTTATACGGTCAAAGTGATTCGCTCTTATTCACGAAATCTGGCGTTCTTTTTAGATAATCAGAACCATACGCTCAGACAGGTCTCTCAGGGTAATTTACAGGTTTCGACGCCGGTTGCATCACAAGATGAGTTTGGCGTGATGGCCTATCACACCAATCGAATGATCAGTGATCTTCAAAGCGCGTATGCTGAAGTGAAGCAAACGCGCGATGTTGCGATTCTCGGTTTATCTTCTCTGGCGGAAACCCGTGATAACGAAACGGGCGCTCATATTCTTCGAACCCAGTTTTATGTCAAAGTACTGGCTGAATACTTAAAGGATAAACCGAAGTTTTCAGCGTATCTGGACGATCAAACTATTGATCTTTTGTATAAATCGGCGCCTCTGCATGATGTAGGTAAAGTCGGTATACCAGACGCGATTTTGCTGAAACCAGGTAAGCTGACCGATGAAGAGTTCACCATTATGAAGCAACACCCGATGATCGGTTCAAAGGCTTTAGCCACGGCCGAAAATGAATTGGGCTCGAATTCCTTTCTTCATTTCGCCCGCGAAATTTCAGAAACACACCACGAAAAGTGGGATGGTTCTGGTTATCCGAGAGGCTTACAAGGCGAAGATATTCCTTTATCCGGGCGTTTAATGGCCTTGGCTGATGTTTATGATGCGCTGATCTCCAAGCGAGTTTATAAGCCGGCTTTTTCTCATGAAAAATCCAAGGGCATTATCCTTGAAGGAAAGGGGACGCATTTTGATCCGGATGTTGTGGACGCCTTCCTGGCATGCGAACAAGCCTTTGTTGATATTGCTAATCGTTATTCTGATGAGAACTCAACTGAGAAGGAAGACGATTAGGAATAAGTTGACCGTGCCCTACAGGATAGCTTGAACTTAATACATCAATGGTCAGGGCTTGGGCTTGTTCAACGGCTTCCACTAGAGGAATGCCGTGAGCCAGTAAACCGGCGGTCATCGAAGCAATGGTGCAGCCAGAACCATGATATTCATCGGGCAGTCGTTGCCAATGCCATTCTGTCTCAGCGTATTCTTCGGAGTCTGAAAGCCCGCAATACAATCGGTTATGCACTCGTTGTTGATCGGTGGTGTCATGGGTGCCTGTGAGTAGTACAGAGCGACTAGCTGTGGTTAATGATTTGGCGGCGTCATAAGGGTCTTCAATAGTTGCCAATCGTGATGCTTCATGTGTGTTGGGGGTGATCAGAGTGCATAGTGGCAGTAGTTGATCTCTTACCACGTCAATCAGTTGATCGCTGCTTAGGTTGGTTCCTCCACCTGCGGCTAATACCGGATCAAAGATCACCGGAAGTTTAGGGCAGTCGATCAAAATGTCTCGAATCAGAGAAACCACTTTCAAGGCAATGTCGGTAGAGCCCAATAAGCCAATCTTAATGGCTTGGGGTCTTACGTCTCGTACCAAACACCGTGTGCTTTGTTCGATGACATTGGCATCAATCGGGTAGACACCATAGACGTTATGGGTGTCTTGAGACGTGTAACTGGTGATCACTGGGCAGCAATGACTGTTCACCAGCGCCTGACTTGTGATGTCGGCTTGAATCCCTGCGCCACCTGTAGGGTCCAGTCCAGAGAAGGTTAATACGACAGGAGGGCGAGGATTCATAAGTTAACTCATATTTCTATTAGAAAGGTTTAACAACAACCATAATGATGATGCCGATTAATAACAGTACTGGCGCCTCATTAAACCATCTGAAATAGACATGGCTTTTGGTGTTTTTATCATCACGGAATTGTCTTAGGTGATAGCCGCAGACCATATGATAAATAATCAATAACACGATCATTGCTAATTTGGCGTGAAACCAACCGCCCGACATATAAATCGCTGGTGCCAGCGAAACTAACCATAGTCCTAATATTGCAGCCACAATCGCCGAGGGCGTCATGATGCCACGATACAGTTTACGTTCCATGATTTTGAAACGGTCAATGGAAGCTTGGTCATCTGACATGGCGTGATAAACAAATAAACGTGGTAAATAAAATAAGGCTGCAAACCAGCAGACTACTGCAATGATGTGGAAGGCCTTAACCCAAAGGTACGTCACAAAAGACTCCTCTATTTTGTTTGTGTCTGAGTTTCTTGATCTTCAGGAAGTTTTTCCAGGATGGGATCAAATGCACGGTTGGAGTAGAAATGGTCGAGATCGTGCTGGGTAATGATACCAAGCAGCTTAGGTACTTGTCCCTCTGGCGGTGTGCTTTGAATCAATAGTGCATCGGTTTTATGACTATCAATGAGGGATAAGGCTTCACCAATGTCTGATTTGATATTGATCGCGGCAAGATCAAAGCGGGTGGCTGGAATATTTAACAGATCTGTCTCTGAAGTTTCATCAATCAGATTTGCTTCACCAACTGCTTTTATCTGATATTGCAGCCAGTTGGCCAGGTCGGAGGCCTGCATTAAGATGTTTTGTTTTCCAGCAGTAATCACCACCCAGCGGGGTTGCTCGGCCAGTAACTGCAACAGGTTTTTTGTCTTCATGACGGGATCTGTTACTACAAAGCGTCTGTCCATGATCGGCATAATGCCGAAGTGTTCCAGTGTGCTCGATTGAGCGTTCATTCGATCTCGATCATGGCGGATCTTTTGGAGCTCATCGAAGATGGCCTGCTGGCCAAAGAGTCCTTTATTGATTAAGTAAGCGATCACGATGCCGATCATGCCGGGTAGGATAATCTCTGAACTGTTGGTCATTTCGAGCAAAGTAATCAAGGCGGCCATCGGAGCATGTAGCGTTGCGCCCATCATTGCGGCCATTCCAATCAGGCAGAAAAGCCCTGGATTTATGCTTGGGTAGAGGGTCTGAAGAGCTAGGCCAACAATAAAACCTGCACAAGCCCCAATCAGTAAATTGGGGCCGATTAATCCGCCGGGAACGCCATAGGCGAGTACAAACGTGGTCAGCAAAAGTTTGGTGAATAAGATGATGATGACCCATTGCCAGTCAGATACGCCACCAAGCAACATGTTGATGGTGTCATAGCCAACGCCCATCACTTCAGGAACATAAACAGCAATAATCCCTGTAATCAGCCCTGCGATAGGTAATGAATACCATTTGGGCAGTTTATTGGTGCGTTGCCAGGCGATCATTAATCGGCTGAAGACTACGGATAAACCGCCAATCAGAGTCCCCAGAAGTAATAATCCCTGAATATCCGAACTGCTAAAGGTTACTTCAAAGCTGGGGAAAATCGCTAACTCGCCAAGCGCTGCCTGAGTGACTAATGAACCAGCCACCGCAGCAATGACTAAGGGCGTCATGCTGATTAGGCTGAATTGTCTGAGGATAACTTCTTGCGCAAAGATAACGCCTGCTAATGGCGTATTAAAGGAAGCTGAGATGGCTGCTGCAACGCCACTGCCGATGAGCATTTTTCTGTAGGCATAAGGTAGTTGGCTGTATCGTGCAATAAGACTACTTGCGCCGCCGCCTAAATGAATGGCGGGTCCTTCTCGTCCTGCACTCTGACCGGAAACGAGAGAAATAGTGGCACCTACAAATTGCATCAAGGTATTTCTAAACGGGATGTGTCCCTGATGGTAATCCAGGCGTTGTAATAAATAAGGTGCACCTACATCGTGAAATTGGGACGGTGTTAATCGATAGATAAAGGCTAGAATGAATGCACCGATGACAGGAAGGGCGAAGCGAAGTTCTTCAGACAGCTGTTCGAAGCCTTCATGATCTTGTCCAGGCATAAGATCGCTGGTGGCATGTTCGGTAAGAATTCGAAATAACAGGATGACCAGACCGGATGCAATGCCGATCAATGCGGCGATAGCAGACAGTTTAGGTAGAGCTTTCCTTTGCGACCAACTTCTCATAGGGAATGTGCTTTTCTGTTTACAGCCAGTTAATTGTTTCTGGAATCGGTCGAGAAACTAAATTTTCATTGGCAGATCACTTTAGCTTTTTAGCTTAGCCCATTATCATACCAAGGGTTTTAAGTGAGAGCGACTACAGGGGATATCGCGTGATTAAAGTCGGAGTTGTTGGTGGTACAGGTTATACAGGTGTTGAACTATTAAGACTTTTGGTATTGCATCCAGAAGTTGAGTTAACGGTTGTTACTTCTCGATCAGAGTCTGGCCGAAAGATTTCTGATTTGTACCCAAATCTTCGAGGTCATTTGGACATTGAATTCACCGTGCCTTCTGTTGATACATTGGCTGAATGTGATTTGGTGTTCTTCGCAACGCCGAATGGCATTGCAATGAAGTCTGTTCCTGAATTACTGGAGAAGGGCGTTAAGGTTATTGATTTGGCTGCGGACTTCCGTATTAAAGACGCTGAGCTTTGGTCTGAATGGTATGGCATGGAGCACGCATGTCCTGAACTCTTGGAAGAAGCTGTCTACGGTTTACCAGAAACGTCTAGAGAGAAAATTGCACAGGCACGCTTGGTAGCCAACCCGGGCTGCTATCCTACGGCGGTGCAATTGGGCTTCTTACCGCTAGTTAAAGCAGGGCTGGTGGATGCCTCTAATTTGATCGCTGATACCAAGTCAGGCGTCAGTGGTGCGGGCCGTGGTGCCAGTGTGGCGACCTTATTGTGTGAGGCTACCGAATCCTTTAAAGCTTATAAAGCGGAGGGTCATCGTCATCATCCTGAGATTTCTCAAGGGTTGCAGTGGTTTAGCGAAGATAAAGTAGGCTTAACCTTTGTTCCTCATTTGACGCCTATGATCCGTGGTATTCATGCAACGCTTTACGCTAATTTGACACAAGATGTGAACGATCTTCAGGCGCTATTTGAAGACGCTTATAAAGATGAGCCTTTTGTGGATGTCATGCCTGCGGGTTCTCACCCGGAAACGCGTAGCGTGAAAGGTGCTAACACGTGTCGAATCGCGATTCATAAACCGCAAAACGGGAATACCGTTATTATTTTGTCTGTGATTGATAACCTGGTTAAAGGTGCGGCAGGTCAGGCAGTTCAGAATATGAATATTATGATGGGGCTGGATGAACAGGCAGGATTGCAGCAGGTCGCTTTGCTTCCTTAAGAAAGTAACCTAAACCAAGTTACGTAATTATACGGAAATTCTCTCTATATTTGAGTATTGTAGGCTATGCTTGCAATACTCTTATATATGAATAACTTATTGTATTCATAAGAAAAGTAGCAACGACTGTGTTAGCAGTCGACATAATTATAAATCTGTTAATGCTCTTAAGTTAAAGGGAAATACTTATATGGCCGTGGTGAAAGGTTCTACTCATCAACGACTAAGGGTGGTGGCTTACAACCCTGCTACTGATTTCATTCGAAAAGCTTTCTTGATTCTGTTACTCGCTGGTTCTTTGATAGGTGCTTATCTTGCCGGCAGTTGGCATATCTCCACCCAATTGGTTGAAGTCGTGGATGAAAATGATGTTCTGGAAGAGGACCTGGCAGTAAAAACTGAGAAAGTAGAAACATTGACTCAGAGAGTGGCTGTACTGGAAGAGGGCAGTAAACTCGATAAACAAGCTAATGATGCTGTTCGAGAGTCGGTTAAAGAGTTCAGGGATCGCATTGCTGAATTAGAAAAAGAAGTTACCTTCTATAAAAATATCATGGCGCCTGGTGGCAAGAATACCGGATTACATATTCAGAAGTTGGAGCTGTCATCCACAAATGAAGAAAATCGTTTCAAATATAAGATTGTGCTTACACAGCTGGAAAAGAATCAGTCCTATCTGAATGGCCAAGCTGCGGTTAATATTATTGGACAGCTTAAAGGACAGAAAACCATTTATTCATTGAGAGAGCTGTCCCAAGATTATAAAGACTTAGGGATTAAGTTTAGGTTCAGGTATTTTCAGAACATTCTGGGTGAGTTAAAACTACCGGCTGGATTTAAACCGGAAGAAGTTCAGGTAATTCTGCAAACAACAGGTAAGAAACCGGTACGTGTCGAGACGGCATTTGGTTGGGCAATGGGAGAGAGTGTCAATAATGTGGGGCAGTAAAGGAAGTCATCATCACTGGGATACAGTGATTTCAGGCAAAACCAAAATATCCGGCGATGTACACTTTTGTGGTGGTTTGCACATCGATGGTTACGTACGCGGCAATATTATTGCCGATGATGAATCAAATGGTGTTGTACGTATCAGTGATCGCGGCCATGTAGAAGGTGAGATTCGTGCACCGAATGTCATCGTAAATGGACGAGTTCAGGGCAATGTCTATTCTACTAAGCATCTTGAGCTGGCCAAGAAAGCCTCTGTTCAGGGGGATGTTTATTACACCGTAATGGAAATGGTCATGGGTGCTGAGATTAATGGACAGTTGAAGCATACCACTGAACTTAAGGATGCTAAGAAGACTGGACCTAAAGCCCCTGTTGCTGAATCAAAGCCAAAAACAGTGGTTGATCCCAAGCCGGTAAGTGATAACGGTTAATTGTAATACTGGTTAATCTTGACTGAAATGGTTGGATAAAAGGATAATAGGCTTTTGTTTGATCATTTTCGGAGTTAAATATGAGTGGCGTGGTTGAAGTCCAAAACCCGTACGTTATTGATTTTACTGATGCCGCCGCTGATAAAGTCAGGTCTTTGGTAGAAGAGGAAGAAAACGAGCAGTTAAAACTGCGTGTCTATGTGACCGGTGGTGGTTGTTCCGGCTTCCAGTATGGCTTCACTTTTGATGAGGCTTTGAATGACGATGATACAACAGTAGAAAAGCAGGGCGTGACTCTTGTGGTAGATAGCTTAAGTTATCAATATTTGGTTGGCTCTACTGTTGATTATCTTGAAGGGCTTGAAGGCTCACGTTTTGTTGTTAATAACCCTAACGCAGCATCGACCTGCGGTTGTGGTTCTTCTTTCTCCATTTAGTTGGAGACTTTCCTATGAAGCCTGATGAAATGAAGCGGCTACAATCCTTCGGACTGATTTTGTCAGGTTTTCTTTTCTCTAATCTGGTGTTTGCTCAAGATCTATCTGTGACTCAGTTACCTGTTAATCAGGTGTCTTATACGAAGAATGAAGAAGGTCTCTATGTTGCTTCAGTGGCCTTGCATACCCCGGAAGAGCTTCAGGAATTATTTGATCGAGCTGAAGATTATCTTTCTGAAAATCAGTCTTATTCTGGAAGCAGTCCAATCGAAGTCATTCTTCATGGCCCTGAGGTTAGAGTATTCCAACGCAAAAACTATGATCAGTATAAGATGCTGGTTGATCAAGCTGCTCGCCTGGATGCGTATAACATAATTGATGTAAGGGTTTGCGAACTCTGGATGTCTGCAGATCAGGTTCGGGCGTCAGAGTTGCCGCCTTTTATTGATACGGTTCCCAACGGGCCAGCCTATAAGAATCAGTTATTGAAGCAAGGTTACAGTAACTTCTAGCTTCTTTTCTTTACCTACGGGTAGTATATCCCGCCCAAAACTGCGTCTCGACTCGCGCCTGTGGCTGATGATTGCCCGCTGTCTTTTCGGGTAATTGTATTGCTTGCTAGCCAGGCAAACGCACAGGCTTCAATCCAGTCTGAATGGATGCCGAGTGTTTCCGTGCTGTCTACAAAATAGTTTGCTCCCAGAAGACTTTTAATACGCTCCACAAGAAACGTGTTTTTCCATCCTCCTCCACAAATGTAAAGCTCTCCTTCGGTGAGGTGCTGCTTAACTTCATCAGCTAATGTTGATGCTGTGAGTTCTGTCAGAGTCGATTGGATGTCTTCAGGTGGAGCCGTGCTGTGCGCGGATAGAATGGGGGCGAGCCACTCAGGGTTGAATAGCTCTCTGCCGGTGCTTTTAGGGGAGGGGTGAGAAAAGAAGGGTTCTGAGCGCAATTGATTCAATAGTTCTGTATTGATTGTCCCGCTTCTCGCCCAGTTACCATTATGGTCATAATCAGTCGCGTGATGTTTGCTGAACCAATAATCTAAGAGTGCGTTACCTGGGCCTGTGTCGTAACCCAGAGTTGGCTCTTCTGGTTTCAGTACACTGATGTTGGAAATTCCGCCAATATTGGCGATAACTCTTGGTTGCTCTGATTCAAACATCGCTTTATGGAAAGGAGGAACTAAGGGCGCCCCTTGACCCTTGAGTGCTAGATCTTTTCTTCTAAAGTCACCCACAATGGTTAGGTTAGTATCTGCTGCCATTCGGCTCCAGTCACCTAGCTGAACAGTAAACTGGTTTGGAAGGTTTGGCTCATGCCGAATGGTTTGACCATGGATGCCTCCGGCAACGACTGAGTTTGCATCAATTTGATGTTGATGGAGAAACTCACGTATAGCGTTAGAGCAAAATATGGAGAATGCTTGTTCAGTAGTGTAGAGCTGGTTAAGCGCTGTTTGCTCGCAATGACACAAAGAGAATAATGCGTCTTTTAACGTGTCAGGAAAAGCGAAGAATGCGGAGTACTTAAGGATTTGGGGGGACTCGAAATCGCAGAGTACGATGTCGAGCCCGTCCAGGCTTGTTCCTGACATGGCGCCAAGGTAAAGCTGCGGCGCCATGGTGTTAGTCTGCACTTGCTAGCAATACAGACTGCTGATTGCTTTCAAGGATTGCCAGCCATTTATCTGCTTCGGCAAGAAAGTTTTTGCGATATTTCTTCTCGATTGGTCTGGCTTCAGGAAGCTTCACGCGTACTGGGTTCTTATGAACGCCGTTAACCCGAAACTCATAATGAAGGTGTGGGCCGGAAGCTAAGCCACTGCTGCCTACATAGCCAATGATTTGGCCCTGACTTACGCGAGCGCCTTTCTTCGCTTTTTTGTTGAAGCGACTCATGTGCGCATAAAGTGTCTGGATGCCTTGTCCGTGTTGAACGATGACTACACGGCCAAATCCACCTTTCCAGCCTGAGAAGGTTACTTTGCCGTCACCTGCTGAACGGATTGGGGTGCCGGTTGATGCCGCGTAATCTGTTCCACGATGAGCTCGAATCTTATTCAGAACCGGGTGTTTACGTCTTAAATTAAAGTGCGAGCTGATACGAGCGAAATCAATAGGGGAGCGAAGAAATGCCTTACGCATGCTCTTACCTTCGGGGGTATAGTAGTTTCCGCGTCCATGGTCATCGACGTGTCTAACTGCTTGATATGTTCTGCCTTGATTGATGAATTCAGCAGCAAGGATGTTACCCAGTCCAATAAACTCGCCATCGAGATATAACTCTTCGTACATCAATGAAAAGCTGTCTCCTTGACGAAGGTCTTGTACAAAGTCGATATCCCAACCAAAGATGTTGGCAAAGTTCATGATTGCCGTCTGGCTAAGTCCTGCATTTTTAGCATCAAGGAACAGAGAGGAGTTGATGGTTCCTTGGGCGAACTTGTGTTCAATGCTTGGTTCACGGACAACTTCGTGTACTGAGTACTTACCTTCAGCTTTTTCGATGATGTTTGAAACAAGTTTCGTTTTTTGGTGTTTGAATGCTTTAAATGTACCGTCTGCTTCATAGGCAAAAGAAACAACCTCGCCTGGATGTAAGCGAGTAGCGTCATCGTAGGCTTTTGCTACATGATAAACATCACGAGAGCTTAATCCCGCCTTTTTAAAGATAAGGGCCAGAGTGTCGCCATTACGAACCTTGTAGTCTCGTGTGAATTTTGGCGAAAGATCCGCTTCTTCAGTAATTGTTTCAGCTAACGGCGTGTTGATTGCTTGATCGTTTACTGATGATTGCTCGACCGATTGGCTATTTTCGAGGGCCGGTTGATCTTGTTGCTCGAAAGGAAGAGTTAGATCCAGCTTGGTTCTAGACGCGGCCGCTTTTTCTGACGTAGGTAATATTGTCAGAACGAGCAAAAAACTTGCGATAGCAGAGGCTGCTACAACATGCTTCTTGGGGTAGTTTTTTGCGATACTTGTTAGGTTTTTCTTAGAGTTCATATTAAAAAGGTCGCCTAACTTACTATTTTTTGTAGAAAATTGTACATATCTTAGACATATTTGGTGTTTTTAACAAGAAAAGTTGAGTCGCTTTATTGTAAGTGAGTGTTATAATTTGCGGCCGTTTGGGGCGGCGCAGCCCCTGTTATGATTGATGTGAGTTGAAGTGAATATGGCGACAGTTGAAGAATCTCTTAAAATTATTAAGCGTGGCGTAGAAGAAGTTCTGCCTGAAGATACGCTGGTTAAAAAGCTTGAGTCAGGCCGTAAGCTAAGAATTAAAGCAGGTTTCGATCCGACCGCGCCAGATCTTCACTTAGGTCATACCGTACTTATTAATAAGCTGAAGCAGTTTCAGGATTTGGGTCATGAAGTCTTGTTCCTGATTGGTGATTTTACCGGGATGATTGGTGATCCAACGGGTAAAAGTGCAACTCGCCCTCCGTTGACTGAAGAAGATGTTCAAAGAAATGCTCAGACGTATAAAGAGCAAGTGTTTAAAATTCTTGATGAATCGAAAACAACGGTAATGTTTAACTCTGAGTGGATGGGTAAGAAGACTGCTGCAGATATGATTCAGTTAGCAGGTCAGTTTAATGTGGCGCGTATGCTTGAGCGTGATGATTTCAAGAAGCGTTATAAAGGCGGTCAGAGTATTGCGATTCATGAGTTCTTGTATCCATTGATTCAGGGTTATGACTCGGTAGCGATGGAAGCGGATATTGAATTGGGTGGTACCGATCAGCGTTTTAATTTGTTGGCGGGTCGTCAGTTACAAGAGCATTTTGGTCAAGAACCTCAGGCGGTCATTATGATGCCAATTCTTGAAGGGCTTGATGGCGTTAAGAAGATGTCTAAGTCGTTAGGGAATTATGTAGGTATTAATGATGCACCTGGTGACATGTTCCAGAAGATTGTATCAATGCCTGATTCTTTGATTTGGCGTTACTACGAATTGTTGAGCTTTAAATCGATTGAGGAGATTGAAGGTCTGCAGAAGGAAGTTGAGGCTGGCGCGAATCCTCGTGATGTGAAAATGGAGCTTGCTCGAGAATTGATTGAGCGCTTCCATGGTAAAGAAGCAGCTGATAATGCGCATAAGGCAGCGGGTAATCGATTGGCTGATGGTGAATTGCCAGAAGATTTGCCTGAAGTTGAAATTTCTTTTGATGGTCAGGAAGAAATGCCTATTTCCGCTGTACTTAATAAGGCAGGTTTGACTAAGAATTCTAATGCAGCTCGAGATATGTTGAAAAATGGCTCGGTTAAGGTGGATCAAGAAGTGGTTCAATCTACCTTTAAGATGAGTGCTGGGGCTGAACATGTTATTCAGGCAGGTAAGAAAAAGTTTGCGCGAGTAAAAGCGGTCTAACTTTTCTTTCCTAAAAAGGCGAGCCATGCTCGCCACAGAGTGTTGATAAACCCCCATGTTTTTTATGATTGCCATTCTGACTAAGAAAAAGCATTCCAAAAACATTAAAAGATTTAAGAAATGGCCCTATTTGAACACTTTTTGAATCTAAATTTGGGCG
>Ga0255772_10003861_pt1 | contig 14266 bp, 15 predicted proteins | sample 071ome_34_FD_179970 | JGI IMG/M metagenome (GOLD analysis project Ga0255772, IMG submission 179970) | Coastal salt marsh microbial communities from the Groves Creek Marsh, Skidaway Island, Georgia - 071411BT metaG (version 2) | ecosystem: Environmental > Aquatic > Marine > Intertidal zone >...
AAGAGCATCGTTACGGTCACCGCGGGTCTAGTGGCCGGAGGCGCCATCGGATTCGCTGCCGGCGTGCCGGGATTGACGAGTGCCGCTGACGCCCCGATGGTCGGCTCGGTCGACAGTGAATACCAGGGCGTTGCCCGTTCGGAGCGGCTTCGGGATGCGCTGCAGCCTCTCGTCGACGACACGACGATCGACGGCGAGCAGGCCGATGCGGTCTCGGAGCACCTCGCTGCGACGCTGCCCAGACGCGGTGAGGGTCAGCGAGGTGGCCGCGCACTCGGCGCTCACTCCGAGGTCGTGACCGAGCTGCTCGGAATTGACGCCGAAACCCTTCGGGGCGAGCTCGCCGCGGGCAGCACCCTCGCCGAGGTCGCTGAGGCGAACGGGGTGAGCACCGACGATCTTGTCGCTGCGCTGGTTGACGAGGCCGAGGCTCATCTCGCCGAGCACGTCGCCGATGGCTCCCTCACTGAGGACGAGGCGGCCGATCGACTTGCTGAGATGACCGATCGAGTGACCGAGCGGGTGAACACCGCCGGGTTGGCCGAGCGGATGGGTGGCCGTCGTGACGGTGGTGGAGGCGGCCACGGCGAGGCCCGCCACCGGGGTCCGGGAGCGGGTCACTGATCCCCCCGACGCAGTGACCTTCTGCCCTAGTGCCCCCGGCTTTGCCGGGGGCACTATTGCGTTAGGGCTCCGACGCTCGTCGGGTCCGGCAGATACACGGTGAGGAGGTGGCGCGATGTCAGGTGAGGTTCGCCGGTGGCTCGTCGGCGTCGACGGGTCGGAGAACGGCGCGCAGTTGTTGGAGCGGGTCCTCGCTGTCGCGGGGTCCGATGATCAGATCGAAGTAGTCCACGTTTGGGATCTTCCGGTCATGGTCGGGTACGACATCGCGACCGTCGTTGATCCGGCTGACCTGGAAGCGGCCGCGCGTCGCCATGTTGACGGTGTGGTTGAGCAAGCGGGGGATGCCCGAGTGTCCGGTCGTGTCCTCCGGGGTCACGCCGGCCTTGCGCTGAGTGCCGAGTCGAGCGAAGGAACGGTCGTGGCGGTTGCTCACCGGGGTTCGGGTCGCATGTCGATGATCCTTGGTTCCACGGCGAGTTTCGTGCTTCACCACGCTTCGGGACCGGTGCTGGTTGATCGCGGTGAGAGCGGGAACACCGCTCGACGAGTGCTCGTCGGGGTTGACGATCATCATCTCGACGAGGGGGACAACGAGTCGGTGCGAGCCCTTCGTTGGGCCTTCTCCCTTCCTGGAGTCGAGCAGATCACCGTGGCACACGCGACGTTTCCGCCGGTTGTTGTCGGGGGTTGGTACGCGGGACTTGTCGTCGACATGGAGGGTCTCGATCGTGGAGCGCTGTCGGCGATCGACGCGGTGATCGAGGCGGCGGGTGACCCTCCCCGGGGCATCGAGGTGGAGCGAGTTCCGCTCCGCGGTAAGCCCGGCTTGGCATTGGCCGATGCGTCGAGGGAGTTCGATCTCCTCGTCCTTGGTTCGCGCGGACGTGGCGCATGGCGCGAGCTCGTGCTCGGGTCGACGAGCGCTCTCGCGGCTTCCTACGCCCATTGCCCGGTCGCCGTGATCCGTTGATCATCCGCGGGGACTGGCCCCCGCGGATGACACCCCCGTCGTAGGATCGACGGTCCATGTCGGATTCCGGGCAACTCCCTCTGTCGGTCCCGGACCCGACCGTCGACGCATTGCTCGAGGGCCTCAACCCCGATCAGTACGACGCCGTCGTCCACCCCGGCGGTCCGCTGCTGGTGGTGGCTGGCGCCGGTTCGGGCAAGACGCGGGTGCTCACCCATCGCATCGCTCACCTCGTGCGATCCGGCGTGCATCCCACGTCGATCCTCGCCATCACCTTCACTAACAAGGCAGCGAGCGAGATGCGCGAACGCGTCGCTGGGCTGGTTGGGCCCGTGATCAAAGCGATGTGGGTGAGTACCTTCCACTCCGCATGTGTGCGAATTCTGCGCGCTCACGGTGACCGGATCGGCTACCCGCGCAACTTCTCCATTTACGACCAGGCCGACGCCGTCCGCCTCACCGGTTACGTGGTCCGCGATCTCGGTCTCGACGCGAAACGTTTCGCCTCGCGCGCGGTGCACGCTCACATCTCGCTCTTGAAAAATGAGCTCGTCGACCCGCATCAGGCTGTCGCGCGAGCCGACGACATCTTCCAGCGCAAGCACGCCGACATCTACGCCGAATACCAGGCCCGCCTCGAGCGGTCAGGTTCGATGGACTTCGACGATCTCCTCGTCAACGTGGTGCGGCTCTTCCGTGAGCACCCCGATGTGCTCGAGGAGTACCGGCGTCGATTCACGCACCTGCTCGTCGACGAGTACCAAGACACCAACCTCGCGCAGAACGAGATCGTTCTGCAGTTGGCCGCAGCCGACGACCCGGCCGCCGAGCACAACGTCACGGTGGTGGGCGACAGCGATCAGAGCGTCTATCGCTTCCGTGGTGCGGACCTCCGCAACATCATGCAGTTCGAGGACGCCTTTGCTGACGTCACGATGATCGTCCTCAGCCAGAACTATCGCTCCACCCAGACCATCCTCGATGCGGCGAACGCGGTGATCGTCAACAACGTCGGCCGCAAGGACAAAGACCTGTGGACCGACTCGGGTCAGGGCGAGCGAATTGTTCGCTATTTCGCCACCGACGAGGGCGATGAGTCGACTTGGGTGGCGTCGACCGTTCGGGGGCTATCCGCTGAGCGGGGTGCCGCTTGGAACGACATCGCCGTGCTCTATCGGACGAACGCGCAGAGTCGGGTGGTCGAGGAGGCGTTCATGCGTCTCGGCGTGCCCTATCAGGTGGTGGGGGGCACACGTTTTTATGACCGTCGAGAGATCAAGGACGCGCTGGCGTATCTCCGAGCGGTCGTCAATCCGGCCGATGAGGTGAGCGTCAAGCGGGTGCTCAACGTGCCGAAGCGCGGCATTGGCGACACCAGCGTCGCTCGACTCGACGAGTTCGCGGCCGCCGAGGGCATCACCTTCCTTGATGCCTGTCGGAGGGCGACGGAGGCGGGTGTCGGGGGTCGGGCCTCGAAGGGCCTCGAGTCGTTCTGTCGGCTCATCGACGAGGTTCGCGCCGCGATGGACAACCCCGCCCCCGAGGCCGACGACCTCGGACCGGGCGATGTACTGCAGGCCGTGCTCGAGCAGTCGGGCTATCTGGCCGAACTCGAGGAAATCGACACGGTCGAATCTCACGGTCGCATCGAGAACCTCGGCGAACTGGTCGGCTCTGCTCGGGAGTTCACCCGCATCGATGAGTTCCTCGAGCAGGTCGCGCTGGTCGCCGATACCGACGAGCTCGCCGGTGACGACCGAGTCGTGCTCATGACCCTGCACGCGGCAAAGGGACTCGAGTTCCCCTACGTGTTTCTGATCGGCGTTGAGGAGGGAGTGTTCCCGCATCACCGCGCCCTCACCGACCCCGACGAGATGGAGGAGGAGCGACGCCTCGCCTATGTCGGCATCACCCGCGCGATGCAGCAACTGCACATGACTCACTCGTGGTCGCGAATGCTCTTCGGCTCGACGCAATACAACCCGCCGTCGCGGTTCTTCGATGAGATCCCATCGGAGCTTTTCGACGTGCGCGGTGACTCCGACGGTGGCCTCGGGTCGTCGCGCTTGTCATCGCGGGCCGAGTGGGGCTCGGCGCGGTCGACAGTGCCCGGGTATCGGAGGCGAGCGGTCGATCGGGCGAGCGATGAGGCACACCGCGAGCGGGTGGTCGACGAGGCGATGCGCGCTGGTTCCAAGCCCGCTGAGCGCTCGAACGCTCACGAGATCGGGTTCCGAGTGGGTGACGATGTGACACATCCCGCCTTCGGCGAGGGCGTCATCATCGAGATCACGGGATCAGGCGATCGAGCGGAGGCCGTGGTCAACTTCGCCGGTGTCGGCGCCAAGCACCTCGCCCTCGCTTGGGCCCCGCTCACTCGTCGTGGCTGATCTCGCGGACGTCGGTTCTGGTTGAATGGTGCCGATGAAGGCAGCACTGCTTGTCGAGAGTCTCACCGGCAACACCACCCGTGCGGCGGAGCGGATCGCCGACGGTCTCACCCAGGAGGGTTGGTCGGTCACCGGCCTGTCGAGGGTGCGCCGACCCGACTTGGCATCCATCCAGCAGGCCGATGTCGTGCTGGTCGGCACCTGGACGCACGGGCTCTTCGTGGTCGGACAGGCGCCGTGGGCGGCCGCTGAGATCGCGAATCTGCCGACGATGCGAGGCAAGCGAATCGCTGGGTTCCTCACCTATGCCCTTGACGCGGGCAAGAGCCTTGACCGACTCTCGAATGCTCTCGGGTCGACCGGGGCGGATGTGGTCGGCGGTCTGCTGATCAAGCGCAGCCGCATCGAGGAGCACTGCGAGATTTTCGTCGAGCGCCTGTTGGGCGCTGTCGAGACGGTCTGAGCCGACAAGGTCGGGTTAGTCGGAGGCGACCCCGCGCAGGTCGATCTCAAGTCGTGTCGAGTCGTAGACGACCGGGCGAACCCCCGTGTCGGGTGGCGACAGCTGGTCGACGGTGATCTCTCGCCCATCGCAGTCGATGAACCGGTCGGTGCCGAGGACCTGCTCGACGATGCACTCCGGACCTCGGTCAGCCGGATAGGCCCAGTAGACCCGCCAGCCGAGTGCTGGATCGTCACCGATGTGGTCGATCACGATTGAGCGAGCGCCAACCGGGGTGCCGAGCTCGGCGAAGAGGAGGGGGCCATCGGACTCCACGAGGTCGCTCAGGAACTCGACGTTGCCGACCGTGAACGTGGAGGGTGCGAGCCGCTCGGAACTCTCCGCGCCTCCCGATGAGATCACCGCGGCCATTCCCCAGGTGAAGGAGCCGATCAGCGCGAGGACGATGAGACCGCCGACGACGGGAAGGACCGCTCTCGCGAGGGGGCTGCGGAACTCGGGGAGGCGCACCACGACAGTGTGGTCGCTCAGGTTGTCCGCGCGCCATCTGACGGCCGGAGCTTGAGTCGAGCTGCGATGGCATCGAGATCGTTGAGTCCAGCGGCGACTTCCCAGACCAGGTCGAAGGCCTCGGAGTCGCCGAGTTCGCACTCGAGGCCGTTGATGTCGCAGAAGACCGTCGTTGACAACCAGGCAAGACGTTTGTTGCCGTCGACGAGACCGTGATTAGCGGCGAGCGAGTGCAGAAGGGCAGCGGCCTTCAACTCGATCGTCGGGTAGGCATCTTCTCCGAAGGCGGAGGATCTCGGGCGGGCGACGGCCGAATCGATGAGGCCGAGGTCGCGCACCGGACCGACATCGAGGAGTCGGATCAATCCGAGGATGTCGTCGAGATCGAGATAGGTAGCGCTGCTCATTCGGAACCGAGTCGATCGAGCACGTCGCCCCATCGATCGATCATCCGCGAGGCGGACTCTGAGACCGCGTCGCGGTGGCCCGCGCGTTCGAATCGTTCCATAACTGCTCTCCTGATCACTTCTTGACGGGAGATGGACTCCGATTCGGCTAGGGCCGTCAGGGCAGCTTCGAGCGCAGGGTCAGTGCGCAGAGTGAAGGCCATGCGAGGCACGATACCAGATCGGTATCACAACACCGATCGGTGGGTTGCGAAAGGGGGATCCGCGAGGAGTCGCCGGTTGGTCGTGCCGCCGGCGCAGCGAATAGGGTCATCCACTTGTGAAGCGTCCCTATCGCGTCGTTGTGGGCAAGCCGGGCCTCGACGGCCACGATCGAGGGGCCAAGACCATCACCCGGGCGTTACGCGACCACGGTTTCGAGGTCATCTACACCGGCCTTCACCAGACCCCAGAGCAGATCGCTGAGACGGTGCTCCAAGAGGACGCCGATGCGGTGGGTCTCTCCCTTCTCTCGGGGGCGCATCTCACCCTCTTCCCCCGGGTCATGTCCGAACTCGGTGATCGAGGACTCTCTGATGTGCTCGTCTTCGGCGGCGGGGTGATCCCCGATGCCGATGCCAGGGCGCTTCGAGAACAAGGTGTTGCCGAGATCTTCCAACCCGGAGCCTCGCTGAAGGGCATCAGCTCTTGGCTCGAATCCGCACTCGACGAACGAGAGGACTGACACGTGGATCTGTTCGAATATCAGGGCAAGCAGTACTTCGCCCGCTACGACATCCCGGTGAGCGCGGGCGACGTCGCCCTCACCGTCGACGAGGCGGTCGCAGCCGCCGAGGGAGCCGGCTACCCGGTCGTCGTCAAGGCACAGGTGCAAGTCGGCGGACGAGGAAAGGCGGGCGGTATCAAGCTCGCCGCCGATGCCGACGAGGTGCGGCTCCACGCCGGGAACATCCTCGGTATGGACATCAAGGGTCACCTTGTCGAGCGACTCTGGGTGGAGCACGCCTCGGACATCGAGGAGGAGTACTACGCGAGCTTCACCCTCGACCGCGCCGCGAAGAAGCACCTCCTGATGCTCTCGGCCCAGGGCGGTGTCGAGATCGAGGCGGTTGCCGAGAGCGATCCCGACGCGATCGTGAAGTTGTATATCGATCCGGTGGACGGTCTCGATCTCGCGACGGCTCGCCAGGCGGCTGTCGACGCGAAGCTTCCCGAGCGCGCCCTCGACGGCGCTGCTGACATCTTGGTGAAGCTCTATCGCTGCTTCACCGAGGGTGACTGCGATCTCGCGGAGATCAACCCGCTCATTTTGAAGCCGACCGGCGAGGTGCACGCCCTCGACGCGAAGGTAAGCCTCGACTCGAACGCCGCCTTCCGTCATCCGGAGTGGGAGGCGTACGCCGCGACCGAGGTGCTCGACGATCGTGAGCAGCTCGCGAAGCGCAACGGACTGCAATACATCGGTCTCGAGGGCTCGGTCGGAATCATCGCCAACGGAGCTGGTCTCGCGATGTCGACCCTCGACGTTGTCAACCAGGTGGGTGGCACTGCGGCGAACTTCCTTGATATCGGCGGCGGTGCCAATGCCGATGTGATGGCGGCCGCTCTCGAGGTGATCAACTTCGATCAGGATGTTCGGTCGATTTTCATCAACATCTTCGGTGGCATCACCCGCGGTGAGGAGGTCGCTAAAGGCATCGTCGAGGCGCTCGGCCGCGTCGAGTTGCGCGCGCCGATCGTGATCCGCCTCGACGGCACCAACGCTGAGGAGGGCCGTCGCATCCTCGCTGAGGCCGGTATCCCGGAGTCGCGGCTGCGGTCCGAAGCCACCATGCTCGACGCGGCGCGCGCGGCCGTGGCCCTCGCTGGCAAGAACTGAATCGGAACGTCTAGGAAGAAGCGGGTATCAACATGTCGATCTTCGTCAACGCCGACACCAAGGTGATCGTTCAGGGTCTGACCGGAGGCCAAGGCAAGTATCACGGCCTTCGTAATCGGGATTACGGCACCAACGTGGTCGCCGGGGTCACCCCCGGGAAGGGGGGTCAAGACGTCGAGGGCATTCCCGTCTTCGACTCGGTCGCTGAGGCCGTGGCCGCTACCGGTGCCGACGCCTCGTTCGTCGCTGTGCCGCCGAAGGCCGCTCCGGCCGCGATCCTCGAGGCGGCAGCCGCGGGTGTCGGGTTCGTGGTCTGCATCACCGAGGGCATCCCTGCTCAAGATGAGGCGAAGGTCTTCAACACCCTCGTGCGCGACTATCCGGGTACTCGCCTGCTCGGCCCGAACTGCCCGGGCATCATCAGCCCCGGTAAGTGCAATATCGGGATCACCGCTGGTGAGATCGCCTTGCCCCCGAGCGCGGATGGTCCGAACGTCGGCATCGTGAGCCGTTCGGGCACCCTCACTTACCAGGCCCTCCATGAGTTGAAGGAGAAGGGGATCGGCGTGTCGACCTGCGTCGGCATCGGCGGCGATCCGGTGCCCGGTACGAACTTCATCGACTGCCTTCGCGAGTTCGAGGCCGACCCCGAGACCCACGCGATCATCATGATCGGCGAGATCGGCGGATCAGCTGAGGAGGAGGCGGCGGAGTTCATCGCAGCCAACGTCTCGAAGCCGATGAGCGCCTACATCGCAGGGGTCACCGCTCCGGCTGGCAAGAAGATGGGACACGCCGGGGCGATCGTCTCCGGCGGCAAGGGCACGGCCCAGGGCAAGATGGACGCCCTCGCCGCGGCGGGTGTTCGGGTCGGTCAGAACCCGACCGAGGCGGGCGAGTTGATGGCGGAGATCGTCGCCGCGCTGTAGTCCGAGGCCCCGATGCCGGGCCGTACAGAACGTCAACCCGGGCGCCGTCTAGGTTCCTCTCGTGCCCACCGCGTTGTTCTCCGTCTTCGACAAGTCGGGTGTGGTCGAGTTCGCCTCGGCGCTCCATGCTCTCGGCTGGAGAATCGTCTCGAGTGGTGGGACGGCGCGAGAGATCGCCGCGAACGGCGTCGAGGTCACCGATGTCGCTGATCTCACCGGTGTGCCGGCGATCCTTGGGCATCGAGTGGTGACCCTTCATCCTCGGGTCCATGGCGGCCTGCTCGCCGACCCGACGGATGCCGAGCATGTGGCCGATATGGAGGCCCACGGCATCGAGCCGATCGATCTCGTGGTGGTGAACCTGTATCCGTTCTCCTCCGACCCTGGGATCGAGCTCATCGATATCGGCGGCCCAGCGATGGTGCGAGCGGCGGCGAAGAACTATGCCCATGTCGCCGTGGTCGTCAACCCGGCCGACTACGCGCCGGTGCTCGATGAGATCACGTCGACTGGGGAGGTGGGTGAGGCGACGCGCCGGCGACTGGCCCGCGACGCCTTCTCGACCACCGCTGCTTACGACGCGGCGATCGTTCGCTGGCTCGACGAGACAGGCTCCGATGACGATCCGCTTCCGCCGACCATGCACCTGTCGCTCGAGCGTGCCGAGGTGCTCCGTTATGGGGAGAACCCACATCAGGTTGGCGCCCGCTACCGAGACACCACCTCCTCAGGCGGATGGTGGGATGCTGCGGTCCAGCATCAGGGCAAAGCGCTCAGCTATCTCAACCTCTACGACACGGAGTCGGCCACCCGGCTGGCTCACGGTTTCGATCGCCCCGCGGTGGTGATCGTGAAGCACGCGAACCCGTGCGGGGTGGCGGTGGCCGACGACATCGCCGTTGCTTATGAGCGGGCGAACGCCTGCGACCCGGTGAGCGCGTTCGGAGGAATCGTCGCGGCGAACCGACCGGTGACCGCTGCCATGGCCGAGGCGTTGGCGCCGGTCTTCACCGAGGTCGTGGTCGGCCCATCGTTCGAGGAGGGGGCGCTCGAGGTGTTCGCCGCGAAGCCGAACCTCAGGGTGCTGTCGGCGCCAGCACCGGGGGAGTGGCGCGTCGATGTGCGTCCGATCGGCGGCGGCTTGTTGGTGCAGACCCCCGACGCGGTCGTGCTCGACGACGCTGACTGGCGGGTGGTGACGGCGACCGAGCCCGACGAGGCGCTGTGGGCTGATCTTCGTTTCGCTTGGCGGGTGTGCGCCGCGGTGAGTTCCAACGCGATCGTCTATGCCCGCGATTTGCAGGCGTTCGGGATCGGAGCCGGCCAGCAGAACCGACTCGATTCGGCGCGTATCGCGGCTGGTCGGGCTGACGGCCGGGCTGTGGGAGGGGTGTGCGCGAGTGACGCGTTCTTCCCGTTCCGTGATGGTCTCGACGCGGCGGTCGCGGCCGGGGTGAAAGCGGTCATCCAACCCGGAGGCAGCGTTCGCGACGACGAGGTCATCGCGGCGGCGGACGAGGCGGGGGTGGCGATGGTGTTCACCGGGCGCCGCCACTTCCGTCACTGACGGCCGATCGGGCCACCCCGGGGCGATACTGGGAGGCCATGTCCGCGACGTCCCACGTCGAGCGTCCCCGCCGGGTGACGATCAGCAGCGTGCCCTACCTGCCGGGGCTCGACGGTCTGCGCGCGCTCGCGGTGATCGCGGTGATGATCTATCACGCCGATCCGTCGTGGTTGCCGGGCGGTTTCCTCGGCGTCGAGGTGTTCTTCGTCATCTCGGGTTACCTCATCACACTGCTGCTGATGGCTGAGCGCGAGCGCGATGGTCGCATCGATCTCGGCGCCTTTTGGATGCGGCGGGCGAGACGTCTGCTGCCGGCCCTCTTCGCTGTCATGGTCGCCCTGTCGATCTACACGACGATCTTTCGACCCGAGGCCCTCGGCAAGGTCCGTGGCGATCTCATCGCCGGGTTCTTCTATGTGTCGAACTGGTTCCAGATCTGGGTGGGGGCGGGGTACGCCTCCTCCGGCGACTTTGCCCCGCTCCGACACCTGTGGAGCCTCGCGGTGGAGGAACAGTTCTACCTGGTCTGGCCGATCGTCATGGCTGTTGTGTTGCGCGGCGGCACTCGCCGTGTGGCCCAACCGGTGCTGTGGATGCTCGGCGTGGTCGTCGTCGTCACGCTCGTGACCTCGATCGCGGTTCACGGCGGGCCGATCGGGGAGTGCGCCGTCACCCCTGAGGCGTACTGGACGTTCGGTGATCGGTGTATCGCCAAGGCCGACACGCTCTACCTCTCGACGATTACCCGCTCGACCGGATTGCTGCTCGGCGCGGCCATGGCGATGCTGTGGCGGCCGGTCGCGGTGATGCGCGGCCCCATGGCGCGCCGAGGGCTTCTGCTCGATCTGTTCGCCCTACTCGGCCTGGTCGGTCTCGCGCTCGCGGCCGTGCGGTACCACTTCGTGATCGACGACCGCGTTGCTGAGGCCACCGTGGCTGACACCGGGCTCTTCCGTGGAGGGTTCGTGCTGACTGGCCTCGCGACGGTCGCGGTGATCGCCGCGATCGCCCATCGTCGGTCGTTCACCGGACGTCTGCTTGGAGCTTCGCCCCTGCTGTGGGTCGGCACTCGGTCGTACGGGCTCTACCTCTACCACTGGCCGATCTACCAGATCATTCGTGGGGTCGCCGGCCGGGCGCTGTCCCTCTCGCAGTTCGTCTTCGCCATGGTCGTGACGGTGCTGGTGGCCGAGGCCTCTTACCGGTTCCTCGAAACACCGATCCGTCGGGGCGATCTCGCCGAGAGGTGGCGCCGGTTCCGCCGTCGCGCCGCGGCTGGGCCGCGACGGATCGCCGGCGTGGCGGCGACGCTGGTTGTCGTGCTCTCGCTCGTCTCGGGCGTGCGGGTGGCGACGGCCGATCTTGAACTCAACGAGATCGAGCAGAGCATCCTCGTCGGCTCCTCCTCGGTCACCGACATCTCCGAACTGCTCGCCGACTCACCGGTCACCGCGACGACGGTGGCCGATGCGGCGCCGATCACCGAGGGTGATGCCGAGCCGCCCCCGGATCCGACGGCTGATCCGGCGAGTGAGCCGACCACCACCGTGCCGCCGATCAGCGTCGCCCCAGCGCGCGAGCCGATCCCATATCTGGCGATCGGTGACTCGGTCATGCTCGGCGCCGCTCCGATCCTCGCTGAGCGCGGCTACACGGTGAACGCTCAGCAGAGCCGCCAAATGAAAGACACGGTGCCGTTCATGCAGCAGTTGCGTGACGCTTCGGTGTTCGGCCAGGCCGTGGTCGTGCACCTCGGCACGAATGGCTATTTCTCCGAGGAGACCCTCGACGCCTTCCTTGAGCCGCTGTCAGAGGTGCCCGTCATCATGCTCACCGTTCGCGGTGACCTCGCGTGGCGCGATCACAACAACGACATCTTGAAGGCGCGAGACGCCGAGGCCGATGACAACCTCATCGTGATCGACTGGGAGGCGGAGGCGCGGAACTGCGTCGGGGACTGTTTCGCCGGCGATGGCATCCACCTCGCCGCTGACGGGCAGGTCTTCTACGCCAATCTCATCCGCGACGTCACCGGCCAGTAAGGGTCAGCGCCACGCGCGGTTGGTGAGGGGGGAGGCGTCGGGCCTACGCTCGCGCCATGACCTCCTCCACCGCTCCTGTTCGTGTCGCAGTCACCGGCGCCGCTGGCCAGATCGGCTACTCGCTCCTGTTCCGGATCGCATCGGGTTCGATGCTCGGCCCCGACACCCCCATTGCTCTGCAGTTGCTTGAAATCACGCCGGCGCTCGGCGCCCTCGAGGGTGTGCGCATGGAGCTTGACGACTCGGCCTTTCCGCTCCTCGACTCGATCACCTGCACCGACGACGCCGATGTCGCGTTCGGTGACGCCGATGTCGCCCTGCTCGTCGGCGCGATGCCGCGCAAGGCGGGCATGGAGCGCTCGGATCTCCTCTCGGCCAACGGTGGGATCTTCAAGCCGCAGGGTGAGGCGCTGTCGCGGTCGGCGAAGCGCGATGTGAAGGTGCTCGTGGTCGGAAACCCGGCCAACACGAACGCGTTGATCGCCATGTCGAACGCCCCCGATCTCGATCCCGGCCGCTTCACCGCGATGACTCGGCTTGATCACAACCGTGCGGTGACCCAGATCGCCCAGCGTCTCGACGCCAGCGTCAACGACGTGCGCCGGATGACCATCTGGGGCAATCACTCGACCACCCAGTATCCCGACCTCTTCCATTGCGAGGTCGCGGGCCGCAACGCCTACGAGGCGGTCGGTGATCACGAGTGGGTCGACCAGACCTTCATCCCGACGGTCGCCAAGCGCGGCGCCGCGATCATCGACGCGCGTGGAGCCTCGTCGGCGGCCTCGGCGGCGAACGCGGCGGTTGACCACATCCGCTCCTGGTCGCTCGGCACTGCCGAGGGTGATTGGGTGTCGATGTCGATTCCGTCGGATGGCTCCTACGGCGTGCCCGAGGGCATCATCTCGTCGTTCCCGTGCGTGTGCCGTGACGGGAAGTACGAGATCGTCCAGGGTCTCGAGATCGGTGAGTACAGCCGCGCCAAGATCGACGCCACGGCGGGTGAGCTCGTCGAGGAGCGCGACGCGGTGCGCGAGCTCGGCCTGATCTGATTCGGCGTCTCAGTCGCCGACGGCGACCCGGCAGGCGATCCGCATCATCGAGTCGACTCCGCGACGCAACTCCTCGTCGCTGATTCGAACCGACTCGCCGTCCTCTCCGAGGACATCGGAGACGGTCATCAACGCGAGCGCCTCCAAACGGTGCACGGCGGCGACGGTGTACATCATCGCGGCCTCCATTTCGACCCCGATATGGCCGAGCCGCTTCCAGGTGGCGAACGTGGTCGGGTCGGAGTCGTAGAAGAGCCCGCTGGTCACGATCGGCCCGACGTGAACCGTCGCTCCGGCTTCGCGTGAGAGAGCCACCGCCGACTCGACGAGGCCGTGGGTGGCGGTCGGCGAGTAGCCGGCCATCTGGGCGTAACGCAGCGGGGTGGCGTCGTCGGTGCTGGTGGCGAGAGCGATCACCGTGTCGCCCATGCGCATACCGTCGCCGAGGCCGCCACAGGTGCCGACGCGCACGAGCCGTTTGGCGCCGAGCATGACGAGTTCCTCGAAGACGATCCCCGCTGAGGGGCAGCCCATTCCGGTGGTCTGCACGCTGATCGGACGACCGTCGAAGGTGCCGGTGTAGCCGAGCATGCCGCGCTCGCTGTTCACACAGCGGAAGCCGGGGTCGAAGAAGGTCTCGGCGATATAGGTGGCCCGCACCGGGTCGCCGGGGCAGAGGACGTTCGGGGCGTAGTCGCCGGCTTCGGCGCGCAGATGGATCGGCATACGTCGATCGTAGGTGGGGAGGCCCGCGTGGACCTCAGGCGTAGTCGGTGCGCGTGCGAACCTCGGCGAACACCGAGTCGAGCGCTGCGAACACGTCGAGGGATGCCATGAGGAGCTCCCGGTCACCGGTGAGGAGGATGCGTCCGGTTACGAAGGCTTCCTGTGCGTTGAGCTCACCGGTCGCGACGGCAACCGCCGTGTCCCAGTCCTGTTGCATCCGGATGTTCTCGTCGTCGGCGGGTCCGGCGCCGAAGACAGCCGAACCATCGGCGACCCGCAGGTGATAGGCGACGTCGCCCTCCGGGGTGTCGGTCACGATCTGGGTGACGGCGACGCGGTGCTCGGCGGCCAGTTCAGCGAGTCGCTCGCTCTCGGCGACGGCGGCTGACAGTTCTCGGATCCAAGCGAGGGACAGGTATCGGATCCGGTCCGGGGCGGTGTCGGCGCTCATCGGCCTAGTCTGCCCGCGATGCCGGTGACCGCCACCGACGAGGGTCCTCACGACGGTTTCGTCGACGAGTGGGTCTTCGCCGCCTGGGAACCCGACGGCGAGACGGGGGTCATCTGCGCCCATCGCCTGGTCGGCCGCCGGCTCTGGTACTGGTCGGCGGTGATCGTGCCCGATGCTCCGCTCATCCATGTGGCTGACTTCGAGGTGCGGGCGCGGCCCGATTGGGGTCTCGTGAAGGGCGAGCAATTGTGGG
>Ga0255772_10003868_pt1 | contig 14256 bp, 9 predicted proteins | sample 071ome_34_FD_179970 | JGI IMG/M metagenome (GOLD analysis project Ga0255772, IMG submission 179970) | Coastal salt marsh microbial communities from the Groves Creek Marsh, Skidaway Island, Georgia - 071411BT metaG (version 2) | ecosystem: Environmental > Aquatic > Marine > Intertidal zone > Salt...
CACAATGATCAACGTATCGGCGTATCCCGTCGCCAGTGGTGCCAGCCTCTGGCCATAGTCCATAGCTGCTGCGGTATCGTGGATACTGCACGGCCCCACCACAACGACCAATCGGTCATCGTTGCCGTGTAGCACATCGTGGATCGCCGCGCGGGAACGAGCTACGTGCGACGCCAACGCGTCGTCAATCGCTATGTCCGCCAACAGGCGCTCGGGAGATATCAGCTCCTTGAGCGCCTGAATTCGGGTGTCATCCGTGTTTATCGCCATGAATCTTCCCTACCTCTTTCCTTTGGTGAGATCAGGCTCATCAGTTAGACCGAGCAACAATGTCATCGATAAGCCTTCCTATGCTGTTGGGTTGAACCCAGTGCGCGGCATACCAGGTGTGCAAACAGCGCACACGATCGGGGTCAACGATGCCGCCAATTCCCCGCTCAGTGAAGGCCGACATCATACCCCCTACCTCGAGAAACTGCTTCTCCTCTGGCGTCATAAAGCGAGCCCTCGCGTTGCGGTACAACGCGTGATCCTCGCGCATCTGGGATCGCAGCGCAGGGGATTGATCAACCATTGCCTGAAGTACCGCGATTTGACCCGAGGCTTCGAGTCGGTCAAGCAGCAGATTCCACTGGGGGTCGATTAGCCAATACAAGGTCGGGAAGGGTTTGCCATCAACCACTGGCGCCACCCTTATTACCGCAGGCTGGCCGGCTTCATTCCAGCCGGCGATCTCGCGTAAACCTCTCGGCTCACGATCGAGCGCGTCGGTGATGTAGCCGAGCCAATGCGCCAACTCCTCCGTTTGTGCTTCACCGTCTGTCGTGTGCATTGGCTCCAAGCTCGTTTTCTCGCTGATTCCATGGCGAAAAGCTGCGCCACGAAAGATCATTGACCCTGAGCAGAGTGCGGAGTAAAGTCGCGCGGTCAGGTGCCTGTCGATCACTCAGATCTGGTCAGGTTAAAAGGGAAGTTTGGCACAAAGCTGCTGATGCTTGTAGCCAACGCTGCCCCCGCAACGGTAGGGAAAATCCCGAGCCCGATACCTGCCTGACACCGAAAACCGAAGAGCGGTGGGCTCTGGCAGGTGTCGATGATACGCCTCCAACGCGACGTCCCCTGTATTTCCCAGCGCCTACTGCAACCGACATGAAGGCGTTTATCTCTTGATTCTAACGAAGCATCCACAAAGCCAACGGCCTCGGCATTTAGACAATAGAAGATTTGTCCGGCGAGCAGGCATCGCCGTGCTGGTGGTAGCTTTGCCACTCGACAGTATCGCGCAAACGGATATCGAAGAGACTGTCATCGTGGCATCTCGGGTTCCCACGCCGCTGTCACAGGTGGGGGTTTCAGTCGACGTGATTGATCGCGAGGCGCTTACCTTGCTCGGCTACCGAGACCTGACGTCACTGCTAAACATCCAGACAGGTATCTCGGTCACCCGCGATGGTGGGTTTGGCAAGGCCGCCGCGATCCGTATGCGCGGTGAAGAGGGGTACAGGACCCGGGTGCTGCTCGATGGCATCGATTTAAGTGATCCCTCATCGCCTCAAATAAGCCCCCGCATAGAGCACCTGTTAACCGAGGGGATTGAGCGCGTTGAAATTCTGCGGGGCCCTCAGGGATTGATGTACGGTGCAGATGCCGGTGGCATCATCGCACTGACATCGCGACAAGCATCAGATGGCCTGTTGGCGGATCTGTCGTTTGAGGGCGGTGCAAACCAGTTTCGACAAATGGGCATCAATGTAGCCGGTGGCAATGCGCGGCTACAAGGAGCCCTCTCATATACCGATCTTTCAACCGACGGATACAATGCGCGACCCTCGGATCAATCGCCCGCCGACGCTGATGGCTACGAGAATCAAACCTTTCATGGCAACCTGCGGGTTGTTATCAGCGACCAGTGGCAACTTCAACTGAGCAGCCATCACATCGACGCTGAGAATGACTATGACGGCTGCTTCAACGCCACCGACTTCTCTGCGAGCAACCTGTGCACCGATGATTTTCAACAAACAAATCATCGTATTGCGGTCAACTGGAAAACCTCACGGTTTTCATCAAACCTCAGCTTCGAAGACAGTAGCAGCGAACGAATATTTGCCACCGAGGGACTGAGCACGTTTACACCCAAAAGCGAGCAGCAGGAGATATCCTGGCTGTCTTCTTACCAAGGCGAGCTGGGTCGCGTCGTGCTCGGCATCGACTTCCAGGAGCAAGCCTACGACGATGCCTTCAGTCAGCGCTCCCGAAATAACACGGGCATTTATGGGGAATTGCACTCGACGCTCTTTCTCGGCAGCGCCACCGCCGGCGTGCGTCACGACGACAACGACGATTTTGGCCGGCACACTTCCTGGCGACTGAGCACCATTCAATATCTCACACAAAGCGCGCGACCCCTCCTACTCAGAGCGGCGATTGGCACCGGCTTTAGGGCCCCTAGCCTCTACGAGGTCGGCTACAACGAAGGACCGTTCGGGTACCCCCCAGCCTCCTCTAAACCTCTTCAGGAAGAACAAAGTCTGGGATGGGAACTAGGACTCCAATGGGGTGAAGAACAGCAGGTGTTATCAGCTACCTTATTCGATCAGCGCATCGACAGCGAAATTGTCTTTGACCTCGCAAATTACTCGGGCTACCTGCAGACTGACGATCGGGTGACATCCAGAGGCGTCGAGCTGGCTGCACGAACACGCTTCGCAGAACATTGGTCAGTCGTTGCCAATGCCACCTGGAACGAGACCGATACCAGCAGTGGAGCCCAGCGCGCCTACCGACCTGAATTGAGCGGCGCTCTGTCCATCCAATGGCAGAACCACCTCATTCAATCCTCACTCACCCTGCATGGTCAGTTTGATAGTGTTGACGTCACTAATGCGCCGATGTCCGACACCCATCAGGTGGACTGGACAATTACAACAAATCTGGGTCGCGGCGTGGTCGTCAACGCTCGGGTCGAAAATTTGTCTGATCAACTGACGCCGCGTATTCGCGACTACGCTGTTCAAGGGCGAGCTGCCTACGTCGGCTTGCGGTATAGCATCTAGGATCAAGACCATGACAAAGCCAACAAAAGCCACACGCCATAAAAAAGCCATGGAGAAACAAAAGGCCAAAGTCGACGCCACCATCGCCAGTGCCACGCTTGAACGAGGAGTAGCCGTTCTGTTAACGGGCGACGGTAAAGGCAAAACGTCTTCCGCCTTTGGCATGGTGATGCGCGCTCTGGGCTATGGCCAACGGGTTGGCGTCGTGCAATTTATCAAAGGTCAGCAGTTGTCCGGCGAGGAGCACTACCTCAGGGATCACTGCCCCGACGTCGAGTTTTACCAGATGGGTACTGGCTTCACCTGGGATACCCAGGACCGCGCATCGGATATTGAAGCGGCAGAGCGCACCTGGGCTGTAGCCGAAGCGATGTTGACCAACGCGAGCCTGGATTTGGTGGTGCTCGACGAGCTTACCTATATGCTGGCGTTCGATTACCTAGACGCTGAGCGCGTTATCTCCGCTATCACCGAGCGCCCTGCGGAGCAAAGCGTGGTCGTGACTGGCCGGGGGGGTGGCAGTCAACTTCGAGAGGCGATGGACACGGTGTCGGAGGTGAAAGATGTCGCGCACGCCTATCGGGAGGGCATCGCAGCCCGAAAGGGCGTCGACTTCTAAGGTGGACAGCGACATATCACCACCACGGACCTTCTCCTTCTCTTGGTTTGTCGCCTACAAGTTCTTAAACTCATTGTTCATGGGCCTCAGTATCGGGTCCGTCTTTACGCTCTACGCTCCCCTCTCCCCAGCCACCTTTTCGGCCGGTGGAATCGGTCTTGCTCTCGCGACACTGATTATCGCCACCCAGTACCATAAGCTTTTTAACCGGGATTGGTTTTTCCGTCTTTCTTTTCTCGTTGAGTGCGTCATTCTCTTGGGAGTGATTGCCGTTTTATGGCTACCGATCGACCAGCAGCTAGCCATGTTCGTATATTTGGGCTACCAGCTTTCTTTCGCCTTCGGCGGCTATCTGGTGCGGTATGAAACGCTGTTGATTGCGCGGGACCAAGACCTCAAAACACTGGATGTCGCCAAGCAAACTGCCTACTTGGTGGGCATGGGGCTGGCGTGGCTTATTTACCAAGGACTGGAGTCTTATTGGTCTATGGCAAGCGCCAATCAGCAAGTCGTGGCTCTTTATTATGTATTGATGATAGTTGAACTCGCAGTGCTATATACACTCTCGCGCAGCTTTCCAAAGCGAAGGCACCTGGGCCGATCATGAAAGACTAGTCCAACAAATCGGGCTGCTCCGCGAGAATCACGTCGAATAGCGGCTGAGCACTAAACCAACCCGCAAGCTCGTTACCAACTTGCTCCGCCGTGTGCAGGGCCATTCCGTGCGGGATTGAGATCGGCTCCCCGGCAGCCTCCGCCAGCAGTTGAGCTTGGCACGAGCGCTCCATGGTGACATACCACCAACAGGCCTCTTCAACCGACGCGCCAACCGTCAAATGCCCGTGATTTTGAAGAAAAATAGCTTTATGGGGCCCGAGTTTGCGCGCTAAGGCCTCGCCCTCGGTCATATCGACAACGACCCCGGTATAGCTGTCGAGTAACGTGTGGTCGTCATAAAAAGCGCAAGCATCCTGGGTGATGGGGTCCAACAAGCGACCCAAAGAGGACCAGGCTTTTCCATAGACAGAGTGAGCGTGGGCGGCCGCTGTTACCTCAGGGCGCCTTTTGTGGATGTGGCTATGAATGGTAAATGCCGCGCCGTTAAGCAAGCCCTTTCCTTCAACCACCTCCCCCTCGTGACTGACGCGAATCAAATCTGACACTCGCATTAATTTAAAGGAGCGTCCCATCGGATTCACCCAAAAGGTGTCGCTATCGATGGGATCACGCACAGTAATATGACCGGCCACGCCCTCATCAAAACCAAATTTGCCGAAGATACGAAGCGCCGCCGCAAGTCGCTGTTTTCGAAACAGCTGCTCTTCCTCGGGCTGCCGCTCGGGGACAGCACCGGGCAGGCCGTCGTCTGCCGCGTTCATGATGAGCTGGTTCACTGACTGATTCACTTGGATTCCTCGCTGTGTTGCGCAAGCCAACGCTGGTTAAAGTCTGCGGCGGCGGCCGGTAGCGCCGCCTCTGACGGTATCGCGTCATTGTTATCTCGACATGCCTGCACATAGGCTTCGAGCACCACGCCATGCCGCGGCGCCACTTCCTCCGGCTTGAGCGGATCACCACACTCAGCACACGTCACTCGAGGAGCGGTCAACTTACCGCACCGCGTGTGCCAGTATGCTGTCGGAGCACCATCCTGACCGGCGAGCCACTCGTCGCCCCAATGGCTTAAGGTCAGCAGAACGGGGTATAACCCCAATCCCTTCCTGGTCAACCGGTACTCGTAGCGTACCGGTCTGTTCGTGTAGGGCACTTTGATCATAACCCCGGCGTCGACCAAACCATTCAAACGCTCGGTCAATCGATGACGGGTAACGCCAAGATTGCGGTGAAAGTCATCGAATCGGCGCGTTCCCTTGAACGCGTCACGAACAATAAGCAGGGTCCAGCGCTCTCCCACGACCGCTAAGGCCCTGGCGACCGAACACACTTGCTCGTCAATATTGTCCCACTTCACAAGCACTCCTGCCTGTTGGTCCCAAGGGGTCGCCCCCATTGAAGCATATTCGGCGTACTGTCGGGCAAAATTGCTAATTTTCACGCCTACTCCTCAAATTTTCATTGACTTGATTGCACCGATGAGCATCATGGTGTCTGTACCAACTTCGTGGCATAGAAGCCTGCCTCCAGGACTGGGATGATCCCCACCGGAGCGCTTATCGGGCACGCGGCTCAATCCACGGATTCAATAAAAGACCGACAAAACAGACAAATTAAGGGGGCCTTTCCCATGGCACTTATCAATAAATCGACCTCTTTACGCTGGGCGGTTCAAGCGGCGCTGCTGGGCTTTGCCGTGGCAGCACAAGCCCAAGACGAGGTGTTAGACAGCACCGCGGTGGAGGCTGCCGCTGAGACCAGTTCGCCGGCGGCCGCAGAGGCTCCTGTGGAAGAAGTCATTGTTACGGGCTCGCGCCTCAAACGCGATACCTTCTCAAGCATCGCTCCGCTTCAAGTCATCACGACCGAGTTTTCGAAGGAAGTCGGCCTGATTGACGCCGCCGATATCCTCCAGGGATCCACGGCGTCTACCGGCCAGCAGATTGACCTGACTTTCCAAGGCTTCGTTCTCGACAATGGACCCGCCGCCTCCACGGTTGACCTTCGTGGTCTGGGCGCCCAGCGAAACCTTATCCTGGTCAATGGCCGTCGGGTATCACCCTCGGGCGTAGAGGGCGCCCCTGCCGCACCGAACCTCAACCTGCTACCCCGCTCCCTCGTAGAGCGCTATGACATTGTGTTGGACGGCGCATCGTCGGTGTACGGATCAGACGCCATCGCAGGTGTGGTCAACGCAATCTTGCGCAAGGATTTCGATGGCTTTGAACTCGAGGTTTTTACCAACCAGCCCGAACAGTCAGGCGGCGCCGATACCACGGTGTCTGCGGCCTGGGGTTTTAACACTGACCGCGGCGTCTTCGGCATCGGCGGCGAATATGTCGAGACCACCAAAGCGGCGCTTGGCGACAGGGATTGGACCGGCGATTGCACAAGCAACGTCGAGATCGACGAGAACGGAAACATTAGAACCGAAGACCAATACTACGCATCAATAGGCTACCCGTCCTACGGTGACTGTGCGTTCCAGTCGGTCGCTGCGCGAACCTTTATCCCGTCGATCGACATGGGGTCTATTTACTACACCCCCGGTTACTCTAACGGCGGCTGGGGCAATTTCAGTGAATCTGGCGATCCCTACACCGGGCTGGCTGCCGATGGTAACGGCGATGGCGTAGGTGATATCGATTTGCTGCAATACGATTTCAATGGCAAACCCGCAGCGCTCGACGCGGATTTGTTCCCCAAAACCACGCGCTACAACATCATGGCGTACGGGGAATACACCTTCGAGGGTGAAGCCAACATCACACCCTACTTCGAAGCCAACTACTCCTACTTCGAAGCCGAATCGAAGAGTAGCGAAGGGCAACTGTTCCCAACAGTTCCCGCTAATAACCCCTTTAACCTGTGCAACCCCAATCAGCCCAACGGCGTGGACTGCGGCCTTGCTGCTGGCGCGTATTTGGATAATCCCAGCATCGCAGCTGGCATTGCCAATGTTTATGGCCTGACTCCAGCGCAGTTCAGGGACTTTGGCATAGTGAATTTATACCCGGGAGCTCTTGGACCGGTACCCACCATCCCAATTGTATCGGTTCGAGGTGACCGGAACCGGGTGGAAACCGAGCAAACTCAAATCCGCGTCGTCGGTGGTGTGCGGGGAGATATGCCATTCCTGAATATCGGCACGCTCGATGACTGGTCTTTCGATGCCTATTTCAGCTATTCGCTCTCCGAGGGCGAATCACGTCGATTCGGTGTTCGTGAAGACCGACTCGAGTACGCGCTGGGGTACTACAGCTCAACGAGCACCCCTTGCGAGAACGATCTTGGCGTGAACCTCCGATCTGACGCCAGCGCAGGCTGCGTTCCCGTCAATATGTATGCACCCTCGCTTTACCCGGTTGGCGAAGTCGTGGGGGATTTCGGCTCGCAGGCCGAGCGGGATTACCTGTTTGACACGCGTAATTTCGACACCGAGTACGAGCAGACCATCGTTTCCGCTTACGCGACGGGCGATCTATTCGACCTGCCCGCCGGTAGCGTCGCCTTGGGCCTGGGCGTGGAGTTTCGCCGGGATGAAATTAACTCAATCCCCGATGCTGTCGCTGAGCAGGGCCTGTTCTGGGGCTTCTTCTCCGATAAAGGGGCCAAAGGCTCTCGCGACGTGAGCGAGTTCTTCGTTGAAGCGGAGATTCCCCTACTGGCGAATCTGCCCTTGGCGCGAGAACTCAACGTCAACCTGTCAGCGCGTTTCACCGATGACGAGTACTATGGAGACAATACCACCGAGTCGATAAAAGTGGGTTGGCGTCCGGCGGACTCACTGCTCATCAGGGGAACCTGGGGTACCGCTTTCCGAGCACCTAACCTGCGTGAACTGTTCCTGGGCGGCTCTACCGGATTCCTGAATGTGGGTGACCCTTGCTATGTCCCCGAGACGGCGATCGACAACCTGACGGGGGAATACAATCCCGCTAACGATAAACGCGATCAACTGATCCTTGATAACTGCCGCGCAACCGGTGTTGATCCAACACTGGCCAATAACGGCGGCTTCAACACCTACAGCGTGGAAGTGCAGCAAGGCGGGTCGCTGGGGCTTGATCCCGAAGAATCCGATTCCTGGACCATTGGCTTTTCCTATGAGCAGGACTTCAGCAACAAGTTTGATCTCTCCTTTGGTATGACGTTCTCCGAAATTGAGATTACCAACACGGTGATCGAACCCAGCACCGGCTTTATTATTGGCGACTGCTATACCGATGAAGCAGGTACAGGTGCCAGCGTCTTCTGTAGCCGCATTACGCGAGACTTCAGTGACCCCACCGATCCCCAAATCATCTTTATGGACCTCGGCTTCATCAACCGCGATAAAGAAACTTACCGCGGCATTGATTACAACCTGTTCTTTAGAGATCAGATTAATATCGGCGTACCCATTGATTTGAGCCTGAACTTGACCGCGACCAAACTGGTGGAGCGCTCAACGCTATTTACCAATCCCGATGGCAGCGTCGACCAGGAAGGCTATAAAGGTGAGTGGGGCTTCCCCGAGTGGCGAGCCCAGGCCGCGCTTCGTCTTGAGTGGGATCGCTGGGCGTTTACCTGGGAGACCCGGTTCACCGACGACGTTGACACCGATCCCGACGCCGTCGACGATTTCGACTCGATCAATGGGTTTTCCGACACCTGTATGGGCCCACCGGATGACGTCCTCTGTCGCGACTACGCCAGAGCGGAAGATTACTTCCGTCACAGCACGTCGCTGTTCTACAGAGCTGACACGTGGAGTTTAGGCGCGGGTATCCGCAACGTCTTCAACGAAAAGCCACCGGTGGTTGATGGCTCGGAGGTACTCTCTTACAGCAACACGCCGATTGGCTACGGCTATGACCTCCAAGGTAGGGTCTTCTTCCTCGATGCCTCTTACCGATTCGGCGGTGGCAACTAAGCCCAGCCCACCGTCCGACATAAAAAAGGCGTGCCCAGCACGCCTTTTTTTTCTCTATAGTTAACGCTCGCCCGCCAGGACTTGTTCGATGAGACTTTTTACAGCACTTCTCCTTGTTACGCTTGTCAGTCCACTGACACTTGCCGAGCCGTACCCCCTCGACTACTGGGCACGACGATCTGCCATCAGTAACGTTGAGCTGTCCCCGACCGGGAACAATCTGGGCTTGCTAAAGATCCCTGCTCGCGGGGAAAACCCCGTTATCGAGGTCTATGACACGAATGATCTGTCAGCTGAGCCTTTTCGCGTTAATGCCAACCCCATGGAAATCGTAAGTTTTTCTTGGGTAGACGATAACAACCTCGTGTTCAGAGCGCGCCAACAAGTGCGGGACAAAATAGATGGCTTTAACGAAGGGATTTACGAGTATCGAATTGCTCTCGTAGACGTCAAGAAAAAGGAGCTCGAGGCTTTCGATGAGCGCGACCCATTCATCGTCAGCGTGCTACCCGATAAACCGGGAAAAATCTTGATCTCTTTTTCCGAGGGCGGCAAAGATGGTGTTGGAGCCAAAGTGCAGGCTGCCTTCAGGCCGAGAGCCTATTGGGAGTTCGATCTCAAGAGAGGCACAAAAAAGCTACTAGTACGAGGCAAAATTTCCCTCGGCAACATCGACTTTGATGAAGCGGGGAACCCTATTTTAGCCCGCGGCTTTGACATTAATTCCGGCGAGTTTATTTGGTACTGGCGCGAACCCGGAGAGGATGAATGGCTCGAATTTTATCGGCAGAGCGAGGATAGTTTCGAGGACTTTACAGTTTACGGCCCAGACCCCGAGGTGCCCGGCAACTTCATCGTCAGCGCCAACAACGGCGCAGACACGACCGGTCTGTGGTCATTTAATGCTGCGACCAAAAAATTCCAGGAGCTGCTCTATCAGCGGAAGGACGTGGATATCTGTGGCGTGAAGTATCACAGCAACTCTTGGACTCATAGTGACGTCATTACCGGCGTGGGCTACTGCAAAGACAAAATACACGGGGAATTTTTCGATGCCGAGGAAGGAGCGCTGCACCGACAGCTGGAGCAACTGATACCCAACGCTCACTACGGCACTATCACCAGCCGCTCTCGGGATGGCAACTCCATGACCATCCGCAATGTCGGGCCACGAGACCCAGGCACCCACTACCTTATCCACGAAGGCAAGCTACAGCTCATTGGCAGCCAGCGGCCTTATTTTGAGCCCACAGAACTGGCGGACGTGCGCTATATCACCTATCCCGCGCGAGATGGCGAGTCGATTCCGGGCTACCTCACGGTACCCCATGGCAAACCGCCCTTCCCATTGGTGGTATTGCCCCATGGAGGCCCTTTTGTCAGGGAAACCATCCTCTTTGATGAGTGGGCTCAGTTGCTTGCCAACAACGGGTATTTGGTACTCCAACCCCAGTACCGTGGATCTCGAGGTTACGGCCAACGCTTTTATCAAATAGCCTTCAACGCAGGGGGACAAGGTGGCTACAAAATGCAGGATGATAAGGACGACGGCGTCGCCTATTTGATTAAGGAAGGCCTTACTGAGGCAGGTAACGTCGCGATGTTCGGCTGGTCCTATGGTGGCTATGCGGCCCTCGTCGCTGCCTCAAGAACGCCGCAAGCCTATCAATGTGTCATCGCCGGTGCCGCGGTAACCGACCCCGAGATGCAGGTTAACTACTACCGCTACCAGCTCAGAGGAGCAGGAAAGATAGAGCAGCTGGCGATGTGGGATGACAGTATTTCCCCGCTTGAGGAGGTCGAAAAGGTCAACGTGCCCATCCTGCTTATTCATGGGGATGTAGATCAGCGCGTGCCTTTGGAACATGCCGAGAAGTATCGTGACGCCCTTGTTGAAGCTGCCAAGCCACACACCTATCTGGAGCTAGAGGGTGCGGACCACTTCTCCAATACCCTGTTCTACCATCACAAGCTCGCACTTTATGAGGCCATGCTCGGGTATCTTTCCAATGAGTGCGGCCTCAAAACCGGGGCCGCCCCGACGCTGGCGCAAACCGACCCGTAAGGACTCGAGGAGCGACTCGCAACATCAAACCCCAAGCGGAAAAACTGCTGCGAGGCTGGCATAACCCCCGAATTGAGCCATGCGCATTACCTTCGACCAAAAAAAACCCCGGGGCATGCCACCGGGGTTTATGACGGTCTCAGGGATCAACCAAACTGATTCATGGTGTTGTCGTCGCCGGCCGCTTTGAGCGCAGCATCCCCCGAGAAGTACTCTTTGTGGTCATCGCCCATATCAGAGCCCGCCATATTCTGGTGCTTGACGCAGGCGATGCCTTGACGGATTTCTTTACGCTGAACGCCCGCAACATAACCAAGCATGCCCGCGTCACCAAAGTACTCCTTGGCCAGATTATCGGTGGAAAGCGCCGCCGTGTGGTAGGTCGGCAAGGTGATCAGGTGATGGAAAATACCCGCCTCTCTGGCCGCATCAGCCTGGAAAGACTGAATCCGACGATCCGCCTCGAGTGCTAATTCACTGTCATCGTATGACGCGTCCATCAGGTTCGCGCGGTCATAGTTAGATACATCCTGCCCCGCCTCAGACCAAGCGTCGAACACCTGCTGGCGGAAGCTTAACGTCCAGTTAAAAGAGGGACTGTTGTTGTAAACCAACTTCGCTGATGGCACCACCTCGCGAATCCGGTTAACCATACTCGCTATTTGACCTACGTGAGGCTTTTCAGTTTCTATCCAAAGTAGATCCGCCCCATTCTGCAACGATGTGATGCAGTCGAGGACAACCCGATCTTCACCCGAGCCTTTCTTGAACTGGAACAGGCCTGACGGGAGTCGAGCGGGCTTGAGCAGCTTGCCGTTGGCCTTAACGACCACGTCGCCATTGGCAATATCCTCAGCGCTTTCGATGTACTCGCCATCAAGAAAGCTGTTGTACTTGTCACCCAGATCTCCGGGCTCGTTGGTCACGGCAATTTGCTTGGTCAGACCAGCACCCAGGGAGTCGGTCCGCGCGACGATCACGCCGTTGTCCACGCCCAACTCGAGGAAGGCATAGCGAATTGCTCTGATTTTGGCGAGGAAGTCTGCGTGGGGCACGGTAACCTTACCGTCTTGATGGCCACACTGCTTCTCGTCGGACACCTGGTTCTCGATCTGGATGGCACAGGCCCCCGCCTCGATCATCTTTTTGGCCAGCAGGTATGTCGCCTCTTCGTTGCCAAATCCCGCATCGATATCGGCGATGATTGGCACCACATGGGTCTGAAATTGATCAATTTGCTTGGTAAGGCTTTGCACTTCGACCTCGTTCCCGGCCTTTTTCGCCGCGTCCAACTGGCGGAACAGGCCGCCAAGTTCACGAGCGTCAGCCTGTCGAAGGAAGGTGTAAAGCTCCTCAATGAGCCCGGGTACCGAGGTCTTCTCGTGCATCGACTGGTCGGGCAGCGGGCCGAAATCCGAGCGAAGTGCCGCTATCATCCAGCCGGACAGGTAAAGATACTTTTTATCGGTAGTTCCGAAATGCTTTTTGATTGAAATCAGCTTCTGCTGACCTATAAAACCATGCCAGCATCCCAATGACTGGGTATAACTGGCGGTGTCGGCATCGTAGGCTGCCATATCGGCCCGCATCAAATCAGCGGTATAGCGCGCAATGTCGAGCCCGGTCTGAAAACGATTTTGTAATTTCATGCGAGCAGCATACTCGGGACTGATGTCAGCCCAGGCCGCGCCCTGTTGTGTGACAACGCCGTCTAAGGCCTTGATGGTGTCGAGATAGAGTCCCATGGTGATCCCTCATGCAAATAAGCGTACTGGCCGAAGCCCTGTCTAAACAGGCGGCAGTCTACGGAATTCAAAGGTATTTTTAAAATAAATAGGTAGTATTGCAGTCATTCACAAAAAGAATGGCTAGCGGCGCTTTTTCTGGCTCTTTTTCTTCTCGGCTTTCTTGATGTGGGACATAAGGCGCCGCCGCCGCTGGACTTGGCGCTGGGTCAACTTATTGCGCTTGCCCGCATAGGGGTTCTCCCCCGTCTTCAGCTGGATACGAATCGGCGTCCCATGGAGCTGCAGCACTCGACGAAAGGTCTTCTCTAAATAGCGCGCATAACTCGCTGGCAAGGCCTCGGTTTGAGACCCATGAATCACCACGATGGGCGGATTTTGCCCTCCTGCGTGGGCGTAACGAAGCTTGATCCGACGACCATTTACCAGCGGTGGTGGGTGAGACGCCACTGCATCTTCCAAAATACGGGTTAATTTGTTGGTGCTCAGCGTCATGGTCGCCGATTGATGGGCCTGATGAATCGAGTCGTACAGATGCCCCACCCCGGTACCATGGAGAGCGGAAATAAAGTGAATATCCGCGTAATCCACAAACTGTAAGCGCCGATTGAGCTCGGTTTTGATCCAATCGCGTTCGTCGGCGTCAATCCCATCCCACTTGTTAAGCGCAACGACCAAGCCCCGACCTGCGTCGATACACTGGCCAAGCAAATGGAGGTCCTGCTCGACAATACCTTCGTGGGCATCCATCAAAAGTATGGTGACATGGGCATCAGCAATCGCCTTGAGGGTTTTGACGATGGAAAATTTCTCCACCGACTCACGCACATTTTTACGACGCCGCACCCCGGCAGTATCGATCAGCGTATAAGCTTGTCCGCGCCGCTCATAATCGATGTAGATACTGTCACGGGTCGTTCCCGGTTGGTCAAAAACGACCACCCTGTCCTCGCCAAGCAGCCGATTGACGAGGGTCGATTTGCCGACATTAGGCCGCCCAATCACCGCAATACGGATCGCACCGTCTGTTTCGGGTGCTGTCGCTTCCTCAATGGGTAGTGGCGCGAGTACCTCGCTGATAAGACGGTGCACGCCCCGGTTGTGAGAGGCAGCAATCGTGTGGAGATCACCGACCCCCAGTCGATAAAAATCGCTGGCGGCGACGTCTTCCCCCACGCCATCAATCTTGTTGACCACCAGATGAAACGACTTCTCTTTCTGGCGAAGCGCCTTGACCAGCG
>Ga0255772_10003876_pt1 | contig 14243 bp, 9 predicted proteins | sample 071ome_34_FD_179970 | JGI IMG/M metagenome (GOLD analysis project Ga0255772, IMG submission 179970) | Coastal salt marsh microbial communities from the Groves Creek Marsh, Skidaway Island, Georgia - 071411BT metaG (version 2) | ecosystem: Environmental > Aquatic > Marine > Intertidal zone > Salt...
TTCTCGCAAGCGACTAAACGCCACCGACAACGCCGGCGCAACCTTCTTCACCAAAACGTCGTGAGCTACGTTCGTCTCGTGGTCTAAGCGCCTCGCTCGTTTCTTCAACTCGTCCGACTTGCACCTTACGCCGAAAAAGTCCTCTAAACCACGATCGATGATGCCAGTTTCGTACAACGACAGCGCGTCTTTACAAAAAATATCGCAAAACTGTGCGCGGAACTTCTCGTCCGCGATGATTTCGCTCATGGACGTTTTCTTCTCGTTCGCTTCGTCGTCGTCGTCGCCTCTCAAGTAAGATGCCCCGGCGCTAATTTTCGCTGCTCTTTTCGGTTTCTCCGTTACTATAAACCTTTGAAAATCTGGGTCAATCGACGAGATGGCAAAATGAACCACCGTGTGGTAAAAGGCCGTGTGCAAAGCTGCTTTCCATCGTTTCGAAAGCGTCGCGACCGAGCTCAAACACGCGCTTAAAAGCTGACTGGTGTGCGCCGCGTGTAACGCAAAATCATACGTTGCTTTCACGCGATGCTGCGAAAGCAAATCAAAAGACAGCGTAGAGTACGCGTTGCCATTCGCGCGCGTACAAATGGCGTTTCTTTCTTTCGATACAGACACCGCCTCCACCATCTCAGATTTTCCTTCCTCGTCTTTATTGTTGTTGTTGCTATGGTTATTCATCGGTACTTTTTGCCAAAACAACGGAAACGCACCGAAACCAAAACACGCAACGTTTCCACTCACATCTCCGGCGACCAAAATATTCATTTGGCTCGGCGGTGCCTTATGATCTAAAATCTGGTCTCTGTTCCACGCCTGTTGGTCTTCATCGATTTCCCAGTGCTCCTCGTCCTCGTCCTCTTCGTCCTCTTCGTCCTCGTACAACGCGTCATCCTCTATCGTCTCCTCTGCGTCCACCCCTTTTTTCCGCCTCACGAACCCGAAACTCTTCCCACTCTGAATGCCGCTACTCTTACCGCCTCTCATCATCGCCAACGCGGCGTTTGATACGCTCAGTTTCGGCCGCGCGTGAAATTTGCTCGCCGACGAGTCGTCGCTAAACAGAAGAGTGCTCCCGGAAGTCGAACTCGATGTCGTCGCAACGTGGCTTCCGCTCCTCGCCAGCGCTTCAAACTCTTTCGTTAAGCACGTCGTCGTTCCCGACGCATCGCGTCCCCCGCTTCCAACTCCCGTCCAGCACAGCGCGGTTATCTTCCTTCCTTCTTCCTCTTCTTCTTCTTCAACCGAATCGCATCTCTCCGTCATTCGTTCCACGGTCCAGCTCGGAAACACCGCGCCTTCTCCACCAGTCGCGCTGTTCCCGTTCTCCACGTGAAACAACTCCACGTCGCCGTTCCTCCTGCCCACCGCTAAAATCTTCCCGTCTTCTCTCCACGTCAAGCACGTCGCCTCGTTCCCCGGGGACACCTGTCTCCACAAGCGCTGCCAGTCGATGCGGTGTAAAGACAGCGCGCCATCTTTCGTGCTCACCGCGACGACGTCGATGGTTGGGTTTATTTTTATCGACAGTATCGGCGAGTGGAGGGAAATGTCTTGGAGGACGACGAACGAGCGGCCGGATTTGGCCGTCGAGGAAGGTGCCATCTCTCTCTCTCTCTCTCCGCGTTTTGGAGTTTTTCTCTTCTCTTTTGGAGTTTTTGAATTTTTTCTTGGAGGAAAAAAAACGCACGATTTTTCTTTTTCTTTTTTTTACGTTTTCTCGCATGCGACATTTGCTTTCGAGATAGTTTACGAAAGCGCCCGGAGGACGCGCGATGATGCTCGCCGTTTGCTGCTCGAAGATCCTCGAGGACGGACTGACTCTCGCCGTTTCGGCGTTGTTTTCATCGATCGCTTTTTCGATGCGTTCGATCGGGTTCGTGCTCTCTCGATCGCCGCACGTGTTGCCACTTTTCGTGCGGAAGGCGAGAGAGAAAGAATACGGTGAAATACGAGAGAGTCTTCTTCGGTCGGAAGAGGAGGACGTGGCGCGCGCGCCGACGCGTTCGAGGAGGATTAAGGTGGAGTTTGCGGTACCCAGAGCGGCGACGACGTTGGGAAAGGCGAGGGAGATTCGTTTCGTCGACGAGATGGACGAGGCGAACGACGACGAGGCGAGAGGTGCAAAGTTAGTCAGCGAGTTTTCCGTGTCGGCGAGTGTGTCTTTTCTTGCGGATGTCCCGAACGCGCCGCTTGAGAATACCATAGTTTTACTTAATTGTACCGGTGGGACTCAAGAAACGTGGTTTGCTTCTGGTATTGTCGAGGCTTTTTGTGAGAAAGAGAACTGTTCCGTGCTGACGTTGGATATGAGAGGTATGGGTATGGCGACGGATATCGTCGATTTCGACTCGCTCCGCGTGTTGGCCATGGATGTGATGGCAGTCTTACGAAAGGTTCAAGAAGATAAGAAGAGATATAAAATCGGTACTAAGACGCACATCGTCGGATATTCCATCGGTGCAGGCGTGGCTATGTGGATTGGAGTCCTTCTCAGCGCCAGACGAAGAGACCAGAGACTGACTACTCCAAAAATTGACTCGCTTTCTCTGTTTGGTTTTACCTCAAGAGGAGTGATCGCAAACAGAAAATTCATGGATCGAGTCTTCACGCGAGCTTTCTCTACAGAGATGTTCGTTCGCGCGTGCGGTATTCGTGGCTTCATCGGTCTCATGAGATTCGGTATTCGACCAAACTACGACGCGCTCGACGCGCAAAAGATGAAAGGCGATGACTTGCTCCACTTTACGTGCGATACGAACACCCTTGATGGATTCGCTAACCAAGTTAAATCATGGACGACGTTCGATTTGTCGCCCGATGAAGTCAAATCCATCGAAATTCCAACTTTAATTCTCCACGTCAAAGGCGACGAGTTCGCTGGCCACAAAGCCGAACAGAAAAGCGCCGACGCCGAAACGATGCCGCGAGGCGAGTTTCTCGAAGTCGAAGGCGAATACAGTCACTTATGGCCGTACGAAAGTCCCCAAAACTTCGTGGACGTCGTGTACGAGTTTGTTCAGAACCGAGCGTCCGCGAGGCGGTTGTAATCACACACGAGCGTGATCCAGGAAATTTTTTCCTTCTCGCTGTATTTTTTTTCTTTTCTTTTCTTTCCTTTTCTTTTCTTTTTACGAACTCGCCGCCAAAACTTCACTTCAATTGTCCACTTGCGAGTAACAACAACAACAACACACTAACAGCAGCACAAAGTGGACAACGCGTCGAAATGGCAGGGGACGACGATGGCGTCGACGCGAACGCCATGATGCGGAACATGTCCAAAGCGGCGACCGCGTCGAACCTTCCTCGAGCGACGCGCGTGAAGAACAAGTCCGCAGCGCCGATCCAAATCACGGCTGAACAAATCGTTCGCGAAGCGAAAGAACGACAGGACGACACGTATATCGCGCCGAGACAAAGGATTACCAACGCGGAGGAATTGTACGAATATCGTTTAAAAAAGCGGAAAGACTTCGAAGATGTGATTCGGAGAACGTATTGGGACTCAAAAGTATGGACGCGATACGCGCAATGGGAGGAAGGCCAAGGGGATTTCGCGAGAGCGAGAAGCGTCTGGGAACGCGCGATTGATCAAAATTACAAAGAAGTTCCGGTCTGGATAAACTACGCGGAAATGGAGATGCGAGCTGGGTTTGTGAATCACGCGAGGAACGTGTGGGACAGAGCGTGCTCTTTGTTGCCGAGATACGACGTTTTGTGGTATAAGTTTACGCACATGGAAGAGACGATGGGCGAAATCGCGGCGTGTCGTAACGTGTTTGAGAAATGGATGAAATGGGAACCGAGCGAGTTAGCGTGGAACGCGTTTGTGAACTTTGAGATGCGATATAAAGAGTACGATCGCGTGAGAGATGTGTATCAGAGATACGCGCAGGTCCATCCATCGACGAGAGTCTTCGGGAAGTGGGCGAAGTTTGAGCAGTATCAGAAACACGACAATGAAAATTGCAGGAAAGTGTTCGAGGCTGGGATTGAAATGTTGAGCGAGGAGGAGGACGTTGACGATTTGTACGTCCAGTACGCGAAGTTTGAAGAGAAGAATCACGAGTACGAACGCGCGAGAGGGATTTATAAGTACGCGCTGACGGCGTTACCGAAATCGATGCACGATTCCATTCGCAAAGCGATGATGACGTTTGAGAAACAGTTTGGCGACTCGAAAGGCATCGAGAATGCAGTCGTAGAGAAACGAAGACACGAATACGAAAACTTAGTAGAAAAGGAACCGATGAATTACGATCATTGGTTCGCGTTTGCGAAATTAGAAGAGGAAAACGGAGAGTGGGAAAAAGTCCGGGAGGTGTACGAACGCGCGATTGGGAACAAACCGCCGGCAAACGAGAAGAGGTATTGGCGGCGATACGTGTATCTCTGGATCAATTATTTCCTATTCGAAGAGCTAGATGCGAAAGATTTCGATCGCGCGAGAGAGATTATGCGAGAGCTCTTAAAGTTGGTCCCCCACAGCGAGTTTTCGTTTTCGAAAGTGTGGATCATGGCTGCTAAGTTTGAGTTGAGAAGGAAAAAATTAGACGCGTTTCGCAAGATTATGGGTTTAGCCATAGGATTAGCTCCGAAACCAAAAATCTTTGACGCGTACATTGAGATCGAGTCGCAGTTAGGAAACGTTGACCGATGTCGATCGCTGTACGAGAAATCATTAGAATTGAACCCGAGAGATTGCGAAAGTTGGGTGAAATACGCCGAGTTGGAGAAGGATTTAGGAGAAACCGAACGCGGTCGGGCCATTTTTGAAATGGCAATCGAGCAACCTGCTTTAGACATGCCAGAAAACTTATGGAAGGCGTACATTGACTTTGAAATTGCCATCGGGAACAGAGTCGAAGCGAGGGCTTTGTACGAGCGATTGCTAGAGAAAACAGAGCACGTGAAAGTCTGGATGAGTTTTGCCAAGTTTGAAAACAAAATCGTCTTGCCGCCTCCCGAGGACGACGAGGAGTGGGACGAAGATGAAGAGACGGAGGCGGAAAGAAGAAAACGAGAAGAGGCGTACGTAAAGGAGACACCGACGGAATCGAAAGAAGTTCGAGAGCAAAACGCGAGAAAAGTTTTCGAACGCGCTTTGGAGGCTTTAAAAACGAACCAACCGGATGCGAAAGAGGAACGCGTTATGTTGTTGGAGGCCTGGAAAGTGTTTGAGGAAAACGCTTCTGGCGCGTCGAACGAAAAGAAAGAATTGATAGACGCCGTGGACAAAAAGATGCCGAAACGCGTCAAGAGAAAACGTCCGATGTACACCGAAGACGGCGAAGATGCCGGAATGGAAGAGTATTACGATTACGTGTTCCCAGAAGAGGCAGGTGCGAAACCAAACTTGAAGTTGTTGGAAGCCGCGTACGCGTGGAAAAAACAAAAGCAAATGGAAGCATCCTCGTAAACATACAAGAAATTTTCTTCTATATTCTTAGACATTGTTGTAGATTTCTATACATAATTTAATAATACATAGCGCAATGCAAGCTCACTAAAAACTAATCTCTCGAGTTCCAATGGTGCGACCACCAGTTTGGTGTTCCAAATTCGCACTCGGTGAATCCCTTCTCTTCTCCTCCTTCGACCGTTTCAATCGAAACGCCTTCGCTGACGTTTTCTACTTTCGCAAATCTCACCAACGCTAACCCAACGCCGCCGCCCCGAGAGGCGACGACTTTCCCAATCTCTTTACCGTCTTTTTTCGATATGACCGTGCCGTTCACTTTGACTCGTTTACTTTCATCGAAAACGACCGGCACGACGCCTTTCCTCACTTCGCCTTGAAACTCCGCTCTCGCCGTCGGCTCTTGCCCGACGTAACATCCCTTCGTAAAAGAGACCGCGTTTAAATGCGTCAACCTCGTTTCGGCCGGGAAACGATCGCCAAGTTCTAAAGACCCCTCTGGCACGCCATTCGCGTGCCTCCAGTGCGCGTACGCTTTTTCGTCCATCTCTACTTCTTCGTCCGTTTTCTTCGCCGCCGTTCGCGAGACTATCCCGCGTCGTCCTAATCCAAACCATCTCGGGTCCGCCGGTAAGAGCAGATTATCACCATCATCGAAAGGAGGAGGATGCACCACGCGCACGCTCATCTCCTCGCTCGCATCTTCCACGGAAACGTCCGACCGTAACTTCCTCCGCACTATTTGCGTCAACAAACTCTCCTTGGCGGTTCGACACGAATCAATCAAAATCTCACATTTCCCACCACCCACCGCGTGTAAGAACACGTCCGTCACGATTCGTCCTTTCGGCGTCAACATCGCCGCGTACAGTTCCTTCTTCTTCTTTATCACCATCGTACCATTCTCCTCCTCTTCGTTCAATCGATCACCATCTCTGTCGTTATTTAAAAGCAGCGCGTCCACGTCGTTCGTCAGCACGCCTTGGAGCAACTTTTTACAATCCGCACCGGTTAACCGCAACACGGCGCGCGACCGCGTCAGGAACACCCCAGAACCACCTCCACCTCCACCACTCGAAGAAGAAGAAGAAGAAGAAGAAGAAGAACTTCTCCGGGCGAAATTCTCCAGCGTCCGCGCGATCGCTCGTTCCAGAGCAGTAGTAGTAGTAGTAGTAATGGTAGTAGCAGTGGTGCTCATTTCGCGCGTCGTCGTCTCGCGCGTCGTCGTCGTCGTCGTAGCGCACAGTGGCCGAGAGCGCTTCACTTTTTAGGCCAAAACAGGCAAAAGAGTTCTTCTATGCATACGGGTCGCGCTGTGAAGAAAACTGGGTGGGTCTCTCCTGCCTTTCCTAAACCCTAAACCCTAAACTCCTACACATCAGCGAGATTTTTGCGTGCGCTCTTCCTGCCGCTGTGAGAAAATAATAATTCTGCACAAAAAAGGATCGAGAGAGATAACGGGAGGAGAGGTTACACACACGCGTCTTCGCTCGAAAACAGAAGATCAGAGCGAGAGCGAGACAGAGAGAGCATCTGCCCGGCGCGTGGTGCAAAACGTAGCGAGACACGCACGCACGCACACGCGCTGCAGCAGCGGCAGAGTTTAGAGAGGTAAACTTGAATCTTGAGTGACAAAAGAGAGAAAAGAGGAGGAAAAAAAACAAACAAAAAAAAGACAAAAAAATGAGCAAGCTGACGTGCATAAACATCACGCCGAAGTTTGTGCGGATACACCGAGGCGCCGCTGTTACTGCTACTAAACCGTCGTCGTCGTCCGGCACGATCGCGGCGGCTTCGCAGCAGCAGCGGCGGCGCCTTTTGGTGGTCAGGAGAGGAAGCGCAAATAATAAAAGTAATACTAATTCGACGACGAGTACGACGGCGACGACGAGAAGAGGGTCGAAAACGTCGAGCAGGAAATTTTTTTCGTCCTCTTCTTTTCCGACGAGCAGCAGCGCGCTGAGGGGGAAGTCTCGCGATGATTTTTTTCATCGCGCCAAAGAGTCGACCCCTTTGCGAGCTTTCGGCGCCTCTTCCTCTTCTTCCCCGTCGTTTCGATCGCGTCATTTAGCACCAACGACAACATCGTCGTCGTCGTCGGCGGCGTTTAATAACAAGAAGAACAACAACAACAGCAGCAGCAGCAACTGGCAGCGGAGGAGCACACGTTCTTCTTCTTTTCGATCGCGCGCGATTAACAATCCGTCGCAGAGCGAACAGTTCAGCAGCCGAGGGTTAGAGGAGGTAAGCAGTATAACAACGGAGAAAAATTCTTCTTCTGGGGAAATGATCGACCAAAGCTACGAACTGAACGGAGAAAACTTCGCGGAGCAAACGATCGCGACGCCGTCTGATGGGCCGATAGATGTTTTGCACGCGTCGGCGAAGCAGACGAAGAGTTGGCAAGCGGTGAGGAGAGCGGTGACGACGGGGCCGGTGCAATCGAACGCTTTAATTGGTGGCACGCCGTTGATTGACGTGACAAACGTGCTGAGTTTGAATCCGGAAAAGGTGAAGATTTACGCGAAGTGCGAGTATATGAATCCATCTGGGAGTATTAAGGATAGAATTGCGAGCTATATTTTGCAAGCGGCGATCGATTCGGGTGATTTGAAGGAAGGGATGACAGTCGTGGCGGCGACGAGCGGGAACACCGGGAGCGCCATCGCGGCGGCGTGCGCCATTCGCGGGTTCGATTATATCGTCATTACGAATAAGAAATGTTCGATCGAGAAAATCGACAGCATGAAAGCGTACGGGGGCACGGTTATTGTCGCGAAGAGTGGTGTGGCAGCGGACGATCCGGAGCATTATCAAAACATTGAGAACACGATGGTGAAGGAAAATCCGGGGAAGTACTTCGGCGTGAACCAGTACGACAACTTGAACAACGCGTTGGCGTACGAGGCAACTTTAGGGCCGGAAATTATTGCGCAAACGAAAGGGTTGATCACGCACTTTGTCGCAGGGTCGAGTACCGGTGGGACGTTGACGGGTACCAGTCGGTATTTGAAGAAGGTAAACCCAGAGATCAAGTCCGTGTTGGCCGATCCTCGAGGGTCGGTGTTGTGGGATAATTTCGTCAATGACGTGCCGGAAAATGAGTTAGTCGTCGGTAAGTGGGAGATTGAAGGTGTCGGTAAAGATTCTATTCCTGGCGTTTTGTCCTGGGACGTCGTCGATGGTGCGCAAAGAGGCGACGATGCGTCGAGCTTTTACACCTGTCGCAAAATCGCGAGAGATTTGGGTGTTTTAGTTGGAGGCTCCGCCGGATTAAATTTGCACGCCTGCGCAGTTTTGAGCGGTAAAATTGACAAGGGTGTCATCGTGACCGTCTTGCCAGACTCTGGGGTGAAATACTTGTCCAAGATTTTCAACGACGAGTGGATGAACGAGAAGGGATTCACCGGTAATGAAAGAAATCCGGAGGAAGGAGAAATCTATTGGCGACCAGGCGCGTTCGATCCGTGCACGAACCAAAAGAGTACCAGAATGTTCCCTGTCAACTCGTGCTCGTTACAAGACGACACAAGAAAGCAATGCAATGACGACGAGTTGAACCCGAGAGAACAAACGGAAGCGGAGTTGAGATTTTTGGAAGAGACCGCGGCGAGAATGGTTGAGTACCATCGCCAATCCGTAAAAGTTGGCGAAGAACCGGTGGTTTTGATGAACACTCCAGAAAGCATTCGAGCGATATTTTCCGAAGCTGGCGTTGGGATGACCTTTGAGGACCAAGAACCGGCGTGGAGCGAACAACAGTTGAGAAATGCCGTGACGGCTATCTTGCAAACGTCCGTGCGTTCGTCGTCGCCTTTGTTTTTGAATCAATTATATGCTGGTGTCGATCCGGTTGCGTTAGCCGGCGAATGGGTCTCCGCGGCGTTGAACTCGAACGTGCACACATTCGAAGTCGCGCCAGCGTTGACGGAAATTGAAAAGTCGTGCTTGGAGAAAGTCGCGCGGTGTTGGTTGAAAGTCAAAGCCGGTGCAGAGACGCCCGAACACGACGGTTTGTTCGTCCCGGGTGGATCGATATCGATTTTGTATTCCATATTACTAGCCAGGGACGTCATAGATTCTTCTATTCGCAAAGCAGGAATGGACAGAGACAATAAGTTGGTGGCTTTTTGCAGCGAAAACGCGCACTATTCGTACAAAAAGTCCGCCATCGTTACCGGTTTAGGCGAAGAAAACTTGGTAGCGGTGAAATGTTTACCGAACGGTGCCATGGATCCAGGCGCGTTGCGCGCGGCGATTGCCTCCGCCGTTGCTGCTGGTAAAACGCCATTCTACGTCGGCACGACTGCGGGCACGACTGTTTTAGGTGCTTTTGATCCATTCAATGAAATCTTTGATGTCGTCGACGAGTTTCAAAACGCCAACGGGAAATCGCAACGCATTTGGACCCACATCGACGGCGCGTGGGGTGGTGGTGCCATGCTTTCCAACGAGTACAATCATCTCATGAACGGCGCGGAACGCTCGGATTCTTTCTCCTGGAACCCGCACAAAATGCTCGGCATACCTCTGCAATGTTCGGTGTTTGTCTGCAAGCATGCCGGCTCTTTATCCAAAGCGAACGGCGCCAAGGCTGAATATCTCTTCCAACCAGATAAGAACAACTCCGGCGCGGACTTGGGAGACCGCACCATTCAGTGTGGACGCAAAGCAGATGCCGTGAAGTTATGGCTGGCTTGGAAATTGCGCGGCGACGAAGGTTTCGCTAAATGCATCGACCGATCCTTCCACTTGGCTAAATTCGTCCAGCTCGAAGTCGAGAACTCAGACGGCAAATTTGTCCTGGTTCAACCGGCGCAGTGCTCCAACGTTGGATTCTGGTACGTTCCGCCAAGATTGCGCCCATTCAACCGCGCAACCGCGACCGAAGAAGAATGGGCCGAACTCGGTTACGTCGCGCCCAAGTTGAAGAATGCCATGCAAAAAGCTGGCGACGCCATGATTGGCTTCCAACCCATAGCCAGCATGGGCTACGTGAACTTTTTCCGCCTTGTGTTACCGAACCCGAGGCACATCACGGAAATGGATCTGAGAGCGATGTTGGATCGCATGGACGCTTACGGCCAAGAGTTCTAATCACCAAGAGGAGTAATATTATGTAAGAAAGAGAACGAGTAAGAGGAGGAAAATTTGCAAGCACGGAGGGTGGCTGTTTGTAAAACTATAATACTGGTAATAATAATAACGGCGAGTGGATTTACAATAAATACGATTAATATGAGCACGACCAAAGGCACTCTCAGAGAGTGAGCGAGAGAAAGGAGGACGTGCGATATAATAATAATGATATATAATAATATCGGCAATAACAAGGTCATCTAGGTACCGTAGCACGAAGTTATATAATATTTCTTGATCACACGGATACTTCATTATTAAATCGAAGACGCACTTTTCCTCACTTGGCTTATGGGATGTGTCGTCAGTGACGAGCATGTACGATATGTTTGAAGGCGCCATTTCCTCCAACTCACCAATTGACTTCTTTATTTTGCAACAAGCGTGTTGATAGATGAGAAATGACCGTCAAACCTAAAATCAGAGACATCAGTATGAAGGATCCCAAGAGTAAGCCTCCAACTTGATTTATTCCAAGCGTGACCTCGGGGGAAGCATTGGCCGTTGCTGTGCAAGTTTCGGTGAAATATCTTTTATAAATTGTCTCCAAATATCCTTCCTCTTCGAGTTGCATCAATATAGCATCGAAAATCCAATGATAGTCGGCTCTGCAATTATTGTACGAAGTAACGAACCCACCTCCTGATTTTATAACAGTTTGAGTTATAAGGACGTCACAATTATTCTCAACAAGTCTCTCGGCGTCGATTTTTGGAATAATTAACGCTTTTGCATCGTTCGATTTTGACATTAAACTTTTCACGTCCATTGTGTCCAAAATCTCGCCTCTCGGGGTATTTGTGTCCAGTGGTATATGACCAAATTTACTTTTAAATCTTTCAGTGAGCGGGTCAGAATTGAACATCATCGCTGAACCATGTGTGGCGCTTAAGTCCGCCAAAGTATTGATAGGTACTCGTGCATTTTGCTGATCAATTATAACCGCCGCCAATGTTGCGGTATAGAGTGCTATGAAGCATAAAGTAGAAAAACCCCACACAGCCATCAAACATTTTCCGAGTATTTTCTTTGGCTCAGCGTCGTGTCCACCCGTAAATCGCTCCCAAGAGAGCCAAATTGTATTGGCACCTGTAGCAATCCAGCTATTTTTCCTGTTCACTGGGTCGTCATATTCGATGAACAAAAAAGTGAATGCGTGAAACACAACTAAACACACAAACGCTATCCAAACTTCAGTCGTGAAAGGTTTGAACATCAAAGTCAACATCACTTTTCCAGCGTCAGTTACTTTTCTCACCGCTAAAACACGAGAGACATCGACGTGATAATACCCGCAGGCCAAGCCTAAATGTCTTCGCTCCGTGCTATCTGTCCACCAATTCGTGCCAACGTCGTAATCGTTCGTAAAGTTCAAAGCTAATTCCGTGTAAGTTTCGTTATTCTCCCCAGAAACGTCTCGGTGTAACGTCCAATTTACTGCAAAGCCACCAATCTCAGCAACTTTCATGAAAGTCTCGTAATTCAACCCAGAGAGTCCTCCTTCATCGACACAACTGTTGGTGCAAACGATGTCCGGGTACGGACTATTGTATTGTGGTGTAGGGTAATCTTTAATGTAGACGTACCCTGGATCCCAGTGACTGATGACGTTTAACGTTCTTCCTTTTAATCGTCTCTTCATCTCGTTCCCGAGCGTGTCTGACACGGACGAGATTCCTTCCAAGATTCGCAGCTCGCACGTGTCGTTTACGCTGAGCGTTGCGTTCACGCTTAAAAAGAAGTGCGAGACCAAGGCTTGAAATACTAACGCGAGTGCGATAATCACCCTTTGTGTTCGTGGTGCTTTCGTCTGCATGATTGTGTAATGGGCGCTAAAGTTTGACATAATTGACATACAAACTAAGTTAATTAAAACTAAAGAAATAAATAGAAGTTAATTAAAGCAAGACTGAGGAACCAATGAAAAAAATGCAAATCTCTTCGGGTGAGATCATGATGCAGCCCGACGTTTCCGAGCGTGTCCACTTGACCTTCATTAAAAAAGTAAATAAAATGAAAATGACGATGAACGCGCTTCATGCGATCACACTCCTCGTGGCGTGTTTCAACGCTTTCTTCAATGCCGTGGCATCAAGTGTTATTTCGGAACCACCTCCTCAAGACCTCTGCGACATTGACATCACGATCCCAGACTGGAAGAACTACGAAGTGGTGCGTCTTTTAGGTTAATTCGACCGTTTGTTTTGCTTGTTTTGCTTATTTGTTTTGCTTGTGGCAAAATAAATTTGTTGCTTCTTCTTTCTTCTACTTCCCTACCGCCCACGCGGAACGTGTTAAAAGGAAGAAAAGGACGCGATCCTCGCGCGCGTCCAGTCCCCGCGGGTGGTTTAGCCATATTTCTTTGTAGCAGCGGTGCTCTTTTTTTTCTTCTCCCTCCCCTCTGCCCAATTCAATTCTCTCTCGAGATCTTCAGAGGGGTCACGCTATTTTTTTTATTCTTTTTCCATAGCTGACCTCTTCCATAAAAAACAGAACAATTTGAAAAAACGGTTACAGGGCAAGACGCTTAAAGTAGGCTGCCATTGGGATCCTGGTTTTGTGCATATGTGCAGCGAAGAAGGCCGTAGATGCAAGTTACCAGAAGTAGAGACGCCTGTTTATGCACAACCGTACCCACAAGTCGTGTGCACAGACTGTAAGCAGTTGGATGGCTTGCAGGTTGAGATATTGAAGGCTGTTGCAGAACGTGGTGGGTTCGCCTTAAACTGGACATTGATGAGAGACGTATCCACAGCTAACGGGGAGACCTATACGGAATACGCTTTAAATATTACGCGTGATTTTGACATAGGGGGCAACTGGTGGACTGATTTGGCCGATCGTCGACAAAAAGGTATGGCCAATGGCCATTATCATACTGACGTTTCGCGTCGTCTTGTTGTTTCGAAATCTATCATTAAAATGACGCTTCGCGAAAGTTTTATGTCAGTGTTGGGATTTGAGCCCGAAGTTTGGTATGTTTTCATCATTTTATTTTTGGTGAATGGCCTCATCTACCTATTTTTGGAGTGGGACAGCACTGAATTTAACAACGCTCGACTACGGAATAATTGGTATGGCAAGTTTTCATACACGTTTTGGTTGTCGTGGAATTTTTTTACGTGTGGTCCGACACCAGCCGATCCGGCGAATTTTTGGGCACAAGCTCTCTCAGGTATGTGGGGCTTAACGACACTTGTTTTCAGAGCAATGTATGTAGGTCTTGTAGCGTCAAGCATTATTTTCAATATGAATAACTCTGCGATGATAAGAAATGTTAATGACTTGCAAGATCGTGGTGGAACTGTTGTGATGTTTGAAGCAGATCCGACTAAACAAGCGATTGAAGCTAGGTACGGTGACTGGATGAAAATTGTCTCGGTACCCAGGTCTGATATCACTGCCATCACGAATTTGAACTCGTTTTTGCTAGAACATGAAGCGCAAGCCCTTTTGGTCTCAGACTCGGACGCGAAATTTGTCGTGCAAAATGATATGGCGTGTGAAGCGGTGAGTACTGAAATACTTTCGAGCCTCGGTGCAGGTTTCATATCGTCTTACTCAGGTTGCCGTGATAATATTCAGTGGGTCATGGATGCCATTATGATGGAGATGGAGCAGTCGGGTGCTATGAACACCATCAGAGCAGCATATGGTACAGGTAACTGTAACCCAGGTACAG
>Ga0255772_10003897_pt1 | contig 14186 bp, 12 predicted proteins | sample 071ome_34_FD_179970 | JGI IMG/M metagenome (GOLD analysis project Ga0255772, IMG submission 179970) | Coastal salt marsh microbial communities from the Groves Creek Marsh, Skidaway Island, Georgia - 071411BT metaG (version 2) | ecosystem: Environmental > Aquatic > Marine > Intertidal zone >...
CACATGCCCGCGATACACACAAAGCGTATGGTACGTGTCACACTAGATCTCATGTGTTATGATGATCTAGATCTAGAAGATCTCAATTGGAGAGAACTTCTGGGTCTAGAATGCGACGAAGATGTACATGCTACCATCAAAGAATTCGATATCGATTGGTAACTATGCCAGTTCGTGAATTGGATCTTATTCTCAATAGTAGTACTCTTATTGATTCTCAATAATATTTCGTTATTGAGAATGCCTGCAGTTTACGTAACTGATGTGACGGTCGGCAGAGTGTCCACCGATTGCCCCATTGCCCCTGGTGATGGGGTATTGTTATCAAGTCGTCAGGGATTGCCCCCATGTTTGAAGAACTCTGGTCTGAGATTGCTGATGCTCCTGGTGAGATCTTCGATGTGATTGAGTATAAAGAAGAATGGGAGAAAGATGAGAAGTTCAATGTAGAATCTTACATCAACGGAAACACTGATTACTGATGATGAACCGTTCTGAACTTCAAGATAACATGATCCAGCAAATTCTGGAGGACATGGACATCAAAACTATGATGGCAATTCTTTATGATAACATGAGTGAGAGTTATGATAAGTATTCGGACGAAGAGTTGATGGAGGAAGTTAAAGAGTATTATCCTGAACTTTTGGAGGATTAATTATACTCAGGTCAGCCGCGGGTGGACGGTTGGCGCACTGTCCACCAAACCCCCAGAATCGGCGGATGGGTGCTGTAGGATATGGGGACAGTCAAACAAACCCAATGCGTTACGAAATCCTGGTTCCCTCCGCCATGCATGAGTCTGAGTCCGTTCTGGACCTGGACCGTGCCCATGACATCTGCTACGATCTGGCACAAGAATTCGGGTATGCTGAGATCCGCCATGATGGAGTCCATATCGCAGACTATGGCAGCATCATGGAGCAGATCGCTGATCTCCTCTTCTGAGGTGTGACGGTCGGGGAACTGGTCAAGACCCCTTGACTTTCCCCCCAATCCATCCCATACTGACATTGTTCAAACGACACGACACCATGCGTAAGATCGAACAGCAAATGAACAACGCCATTTCTAACAACCTGAACTGGCAATCTGCAAACACTGCTGTTACTTACGATCCCGAAACTAACGAGTCTACTGTATACCTGCACGGTAACAAGATCGCCGTGGTTGGTGATGACTTCGTGCAAATCTTTGACGGTGGTTATCAGTCTGTCACCACTAAGTCCCGCCTGAATGCTATTCTTTCGGAGCACGGAATCAAGGGCGAAGGTGTATTTCAAAGGAACTTCAAATGGTTCGTTCATAAGTTCATCGGACAGGCAGGAACTTCTCCTGTTTACAATGAGTACGAATTCCAAGATGGGTTCATGTTTGCATAAAGAATTGGGGGGCGATTGCCTCCCTTTTTTTATACTTAAGTCGGCTGAAAAGTCGGCTGCCTGAGTGACGACCATTTTCGTCATCAGGGCGACCCTGCCCCTCCCTCCGTTGTCCCCGTATTGTAGAGCCAGGAGATGCCGCAGGCAGCCGCCAGGGGACACTTTAGGGAACTGTCCACCAAACGCCCCAAAGCGCCCCCTGATGCGTCATACTACATTCATGCAAAACAAACACATCGAACACCCTGAAGACACTATTCTCACGGGAGATCTGAATGCGTTGGATTGGTTCGCTGCGGAGGGTACTCTCAGCGTTAAAATTGACGGCGCTCCTGCTATTGTTTGGGGACGTAATCCTGCAACTGGAAACTTCTTCGTGGGGACCAAAAGTGTCTTCAACAAAGTAAAGATCAAAATCAACGAATCTCATGAGGACATTGATGCGAACCACACGGGTGAAGTTGCAAAAATTCTGCACGCTTGTTTTGATTGGTTACCTCATACAGACGCCATTATTCAGGGAGATTTTATTGGTTTCGGTGGAGAAACTGAATACACTCCCAACACTATCACTTACAGTTTCGGAGTAACTGTACGTGAGGAAATCATTGTTGCTCCGCATACTCTTTATGAGGCAACTTCTGATCTTCGTGATGCGGTAGCGTCTCCCATTGATTATATGATGGAGGATGGTATTAACTGCAAATTTGTACAACCCGATGCATGGATCTTCTCTGGATCTTATAACAAGTGTTCAGGGTCGTTTGGTGACCTTACTGAGGTGATTCAGTTTGCTAAACAAATGGCGCAGACTGTGACCTTTGTCGATGAGAAGAAAGCAAAGCAGATTAAGCAACAATTGAATGCATGTATTCGGGAAAAGCGTCCCGTTGTGAATAGCGAATTCGACTGCGATCCTCTGCTCCTGGGTTTCTGGGCGCTCGTCAAATCTATCAAAGATGATGCACTCTATCTCTGCCGTAATGATGGACCTGCCGCTTACATCGGATACGATCAAATTGATGCCGAAGGTTATGTCTACAGTAATGAGTTTGGTACAATGAAACTGGTGAATCGTGAGCGTTTCAGTCACGCTAACTTCAACAACGCTAAGTTTAACCAAGGGGTGTGCCAGTGAGCGTGCTGTCCACTCATGCCCCATGGGCGTCCCCTTTACCCCTTATACTGACTTCAGTTCAAACGAACCCCGATGAGCACCGCCATCCACAACCTCGCCACCGACACCACCTACAACGGTTGGGCAAATTACGAAACCTGGAACGTCGCCCTCTGGATTCAGAACGATGAGGGTCTGTATGGTGCCGCTAAAGAGTGCCGCACCTATCAGGACCTGGTGACGCTGCTCTATGAGTGCGGCAGCAAAGAGACCCGCGACGGGGTGCGCTGGAATGACCCCGCGATCGACGGCATCGAAATCAATGAGATGATGGCGGACCTCTGATCCGCCTCCCCCTTCAAACCACAAACCACAATCCTACCATGACCCGCGACCTCTCCCTCTCCCTGCTCAACCGTGCCGCTGACGGTACCCAACTCCTGGCGATCCTGGACACCATCGCCACCGATCTGGAAACTCAGGGCATTGAAGAGTGTGCCGCACACTTTGCCGAAATCAGCACCCCCACCGCTGACCCGATCGCCTTCTGATCTGCTACAATAACCACAGTTCACACGGGTGGCGCTCACCCGCTTCTAACATGTTCAAAACCAACGGCAGCACCCATCACGAAGGCGTCGCTAACGAGCACGACACCATCGCCCTCCTGAATGCTCATCAGGTGTTCGCTGAGACCCTGACCCACCTAGGCGGCACCCGTAACAAGGCAGACGCCATGGCGGGTACCAAACCCGTCAGCATTAAGCACAAGGCAGGGCTGCGGAACGGTTCTTTCGATTGGGTCAATACCTCCCAAACCGATGCCCTTCTGGACTCTGCCCGCTTCGCTGACTTCCGCGCCTTCGTCGCCAACGCCCGCCAATGGGATGAGGCAAAGCGTGAGGAGATTGTAGAGGAGACCCGTGACCTCTTTAATGAGGTGTGCAGCGATGCCCTGGATTCGATCGACCCCGCTGCCCTCACCGAATGGTTGCGCTCCGAACTGATCGAAGCAAACGACGGCATGGCGATGGCGATCACCGACACTAAGGCAGCAACCTGCTACGTCATGGAGCACGACTCCATCCGTGCTGCCCGTCTCCTGGAAGATGGGTACGTCGCTCAGGTTGAGAAGGGTCGCGGCATGACCTCCCGTAAGGTCACCCTCCGCCGTGATCACCACATCGTTGAGGTTGGTCTGCGTCTCCGCGTCACCAGCAACAACGGGATCCGCGCTTTCCTGGGTCTGTCCAAGGCGAACCGCAACTCTCAGGTCGTGCTCAAGTTGCAGCAGGATCGCGTCGATCAGTTGGTCGCAGGGTCTGACGACGTGCGGGTCATCCCCTTCTGACCCTCATGCGTTCGTGCAGGCAGCAGTGCCCCCCGTTGTGGGGGCGTTTTTATCCGATCGCGTGGATGCCCCCCTTATATAAAAACGCATAACTACCCTAATCTATAAAGTGTTACGAAAGCGATCTAAATGTTCCTCGCATTATAAAAATTTTTTTCCCTATATAAAACTAAAATGAAAGTCGATAATACTGAGATGCAAAAAAATCCCGGAGAAAATATTACGACCGTAGAGGTTGATCCAATTACTGGAGAGTATTATGTGACGATTCCAGAGTGGATACTGAATGATTTTGGATGGTACGAAGGTACCGAAGTAAACATGGAGGTCGATGGTGATGGTATACTGATAACCGAAATCAAGCGCGATTGACTTCACCTAGATAATGTTGTATGATACTGAAGTAATTACACTCTATTATGGCTAAAGGATTTACTGTAAAAGCAAAAGCGCCAGTAGTCAATAATTCCGAACCAGAATGGGATTATGCTAAGGCAAGAGAAATGATCAGAGGGAAGTCTGTAGTCTTCTGTCTGCCTGGTCGCGGAGTTTCCTATACTTATCTGAAAGCATTTGTACAGCTCTGTTTTGATCTGGTACAGAACGGGGCAAGCATTCAGATCTCGCAGGACTATTCCTCGATGGTAAATTTCGCTCGTTGCAAATGTTTAGGAGCGAATGTACTGCGTGGACCTGATCAGATTCCCTGGGATGGTAAGTTGAAATATGATTATCAGTTGTGGATTGATAGTGATATTGTTTTTAATACTGAAAAGTTTTATCAACTTGTATTGATGGATCAAGACATCTCAGCAGGTTGGTATGCTACAGAGGACGGTCACACAACCTCAGTCGCCCACTGGTTGGATGAGGATGATTTCCGTGGTAATGGTGGAGTGATGAATCATGAAACTGTTGATAGTATCTCAAAGCGCAAAAAACCATTCACGGTGGACTACACAGGTTTCGGTTGGTTGCTGATTAAACACGGAGTGTTTGAACACAATGATATGAAGTATCCTTGGTTTGCTCCGAAGATGCAAGTCTTTGAATCTGGAGAGGTTCAGGATATGTGTGGAGAGGACGTATCGTTCTGTTTGGATGCTAAAGAAGCAGGCTTTGAAATCTGGTGTGACCCTCGCATCAGAGTTGGTCACGAAAAGACAAGAGTCATTTGATTTTATGTCTAACGAACGCTATAATATTCTCTGTAAGGGGAAGTTATTGCACTCAAACCTTACAGAAGAAGAATACATGGACACCATTGAGGACCTTGCTCAAAACTTTTACGAGGGAGGTTCTCCAAGTCCTGATGAAATTGAAACTGAAATTATTGGAGACTAATTATGGCAATTCGCAAGGGGCATGGATACGTTGAGGGCGCTCCCAAAAAATCTCGTCAAGGGACTGGGAAGCATACCAAGTATGCCGCAACGTCTCGTAATAAGGCACGCAAGCGTTATCGCGGACAAGGTAAAGGATAATGTATCTAGAAGGTAATGACGAATGGCGACAAATACATTCTGAAGACCTTTGGATATACAATAAATTAATCCTAAGTCAGGTTTTGGGTTATACATGTGGTCCTATTGGTACCACTGTTCCCAAACCTGACTTTTATATTGTGCGTCCTAGCATGAATTTATTAGGTATGGGGCGCTTTGCTCGGGTAGAATTCATTCATAAGTACACCGAACGCTTTCATCCAGCAGAATTTTGGTGTGAAATCTTCGATGGTGACCACATTAGCGTTGATTTTCAAAACAAAGAGCAAAAACTAACAGTTTTAGGTTGTCGTAACGAAGATGATCCCCTTTACAGGTGGAATAAGTGGGAAAAAATCGATCAAAAAGTCGAATTCCCTTCAATTTTAGAAAAATTAAAGGGTAATTATGAATGGATTAACTGTGAATTCATTGGAAATCATCTAATTGAAGTTCACTTTCGCCAAAATCCAGACTTTAGGTATGGAAATTCAGAAGCAATACCAGTCTGGGAAAAGGATGAGAAAAAATTTAATGAAAATTACAAGTTTATTGAAGATTCTGACTTTTTGAGAAAAGGATTCTGGATTAAATAGTACTAGGAGATAGCAACCTCCTCAAAAAAGTTCTGTTTTGTAGTCAAAACAGGAGCTAAAATGGCAAACTCACCAGTTGATAGAGACAAAGAGTACATGAGAGAGATGTGGGGGACCACAAAACTCATTTCAGATTATGGATCTATGCAAAATATGAATAAAAGAGTGCTTACAGAGGTAATGCACGACACTGCACCACGTCATGATCTTAAAAAACAGACTGAATTGCACGAAAAAATCAGAAATGATGAGGATTATGATGACTGGTCATACGGAACTGAACCAACTTATGGTTATCCCTGGAATAACACATAAATAAACGTAGGAAATTTTTCGTTTTTCGGGTTTAGATGGCTATAGAAAGGATATCTAGATCATTTAAAGATATTAGCTTATCCTTTGATCCACATCCTGTGACTAAGGATTTGCAAGTTTTGAAAAATGAACGTGCGATTATAAAATCTGTTCGTAATATCGTACAAACTATACCTACAGAAAGATTTTTTAATTCATTATTTGGTTCTGATGTTAGGTCTAGTTTGTTTGATTTTGTTGATTATGGTACAGCATCCATAATCGAATCCCAAATCATTACATCAATTGAAAACTTTGAACCAAGAGTCAATAATATAGAGGTTGAAGTTCTACCACTACCAGACTCGAATGAATTTGAAGTTTCTGTTACTTTTGATATTATTGGACAAGAATTTCCAACCCAACAATTTACGTTTTTATTAGAGGCAACCAGGTAAAATGCCTTTTACAAAATTTACAAATCTAGACTTTGACCAGATAAAGACATCCATCAAGGACTATCTCCGTGCTAATTCTACTTTCACGGATTTTGACTTTGATGGATCTAATTTTTCTGTCTTAATTGATACTTTAGCGTACAACACATATATTAATGCGTTTAACTCTAACATGATCGTTAATGAATCCTTCTTGGATTCTGCGACACTTAGAGAAAACGTCGTTTCGTTAGCAAGAAATATTGGTTACGTACCTCGCTCCAGAACCGCCTCTAAGGCGCGTGTTTCTTTTAACGTACAAACAGCAAGCTCATCGGAAACAATCACCCTACAACCTGGTCTGGTGTGCATTGGTGACGTAAATGGAGAAACATATACCTTCTCAATCTCAGAAAACATCTCAACAACGATATCTAACGGAGTTGCTAACTTCAATTCTGTAGATGTTTATCAAGGAACATATTTAACAAAGCAGTTTGTAGTTGATGGATCTTTAGATCAAAAGTTTGTCTTAGATAATTCTTATGTTGATACTTCAACTATTGTAGTCTACGTAAAAGGATCTGCAGACTCTGGTTTAGGTAGAGAATATACACTCGTTGATAATATTTTAGATATTACCTCTACTTCTGAAATTTACTTGATTCAAGAAGTTCAAGATGAAAAGTATGAACTTTTATTTGGTGATGGATATTTTGGTAAGAAGTTGGAAAATGGAAGTGTCATAACAGTTAATTATATTGTAACTGATGGAAAAGATGGTAATGGTGCTTCCGTATTTAATTTTGCTGGAAGTCTGAGAGGATCATCAGATGAAATTATTGTACCAACTTCTACAATTAGTGTTGTAACTAATCAAAGTTCCCAAAATGGTGCTGATATTGAATCAATCAATTCTATCAAGTATTTTGCACCAAAATCATATGAATCTCAGTATAGAGCAGTAACTGCTAGAGATTATGAGTCTATAATTAAAAAGATATATCCAAGTACAGAATCAGTTTCAGTAATTGGTGGAGAAGATATGGATCCACCAGAATATGGAACTGTAACTTTAAGTATTAAACCAAAAAATGGATCTTTTGTTTCGGATTTTGATAAGTCCCAAATTCTTTCAAAATTAAAACAATACACTATATCTGGTATTAATGCAAAAATTATTGACCTCAAAATACTATATGTTGAGATTGATTCTTCGGTTTATTATAATGCATCACAAGTATCTGGAGTAGATTCATTAAAAACTAAGGTAGAGAATTCTCTTTCAAAATATTCTCAATCAGTGGATATTAATAAATTTGGTGGAAGATTTAAGTATAGTAAAGTTCTTCAAATTATTGATAATACAGATTCTGCAATTACTTCAAATATTACAAAGGTTAAAATTAGAAGAGACCTTAAGGCTCTTCTAAACCAATTTGCACAATATGAACTTTGTTTCGGCAATAAATTCCACATCAATCCTAATGGATTAAATATAAAATCTACTGGATTTAAAGTATCCTCTAGTTCAGATACTGTATACTTAACGGATACTCCCAATAAAACAACTGATGGTAAGTTGGATGGTAGCAATATGGGAGTTTTGTCTATAGTTAAACCTTTAGATGATGGATCTTATAGAGTTGTTGTTAAGTCTGCAGGAACAGTTAATTATCAAAGTGGAGAAGTAATATTAAATACAATTAATATTACTTCAACATCATTAGGTGATTCTATAATAGAGATTCAGGCATATCCAGAATCTAACGATGTTGTTGGATTAAAGGATCTATATTTGTCCTTTAACGTTGCGAAAAGTTCCATAAATATGGTGAGAGACGTTATATCTTCCGGAGATAACACTTCTGGTGTTGAATTCGTAAATAATTTCTATACATCCAGCTATTCAAATGGGGAGCTAAAGAGGTTGTAATATGATCAAGACAGGATTTGAGACAAGAGTAAAAGTTCAACAAATAATTGAAAATCAACTTCCAGAATTTATTTTAGATGAGAGTCCAAAAGCTGCAGAGTTTTTAAAGCAATATTATATTTCTCAAGAATATCAAGGTGGAACATCAGATATTTCTGAGAATTTAGATCAATATCTGAGATTAGACAATTTAACTCCAGAGGTAGTTGTCGATTCTGCAACACTTTCTACTTCTATTAATTCTTCAGATACTACAATAGAAGTATCGAATACAAAAGGTTTTCCCCAAAAATATGGATTGATTAAAATTGATGATGAAATCATCACATATACTGATAGCACCTCAACAACATTTACAGGATGTGTTAGGGGATTTAGTGGTATAACAACTTATCATAGCACCGAGAATCCTGGTGAATTAGTTTTTGAGACTACAACTTCTACGTCACATGATTCTGGAAAGATTGTACAAAATTTAAGTTCCCTATTTTTAAAAGAATTTTATAAAAAACTCAAAATTTCTTTGGCTCCAGGTCTTGAAGATCTGGATTTTGTTAGTGACTTAAATGTTGGTAATTTTATTAAAGAAGCAAAAACTTTATATAAAGCAAAGGGGACAGAAGAATCCTTTAAAATTTTATTTAATGTTTTATATGGAGTAACTCCAAAAGTAATTAATCTTGAAGAATATCTAATAAAACCATCTTCGGCAGAATATTTAAGAAGAGAAGTTGTAGTAGCAGAAGTAATTTCTGGCGATCCAACTAAACTAGTTGGGCAAACTATACAACAGTCAAACAATACTAGTTTGTTTGGATCAGTATCTGCAGTAGATTCTTTAACTAGAAAAGGAGTAACATATTATCAACTATCTCTGTTTGTTGGATATGATGATGATTCTATTTCAACAGGATCATTTTCAATTCCCGGAAAAACTTTAGTAGTAGAAAAGACATCTGAAGGTTCATCTGTTGTAACTGTAGATTCTACTATAGGGTTCCTTGATCAAGGAACCATAGTCATTAATGGGAAAAATATTACATATACCGGAAAAACCATTAATCAGTTTTATGGATGTTCTGGTATAACGGAAGATATTTCTCCAACATCTTCCGTTAGATCAGATCTTATTGTTTATGGATATGAAAACGGAGATATAACTAAAAAAGTTGAATTAAGACTAACAGGAGTAATATCTTCATTTGTCCCAAGTTCTTCAAGGTTTACAGTAGAAGAGGGTGATTACTTATATGTAAATAATGTTGGAGAGTTGATAAAAAATCCAACAGATAATAAAACATATAAAGAAAAATTAGTAAATAGTTGGATCTACAATACTAGTTCTAGATACCAAGTAAAGTCTATTACTGGATCTACTTTTGTATTGACTAGCAAGATTGATAAATCTAGCTTAAAAGTTGGAGATAAAGTAGAAATTTTACTAAAAGATAGTGAGACTATTGTTTCTTCATCTGCAGATATTCCATTTATTCAATCCATAAATCCACAAACTAATCACATAGTATTGGGAAATCTTGTAGGATTTTCATATAATTCCAATTTAAAGTATGATATAAGGAGAAAATTAAATAAGGCAAAAAGCTCAATAGTGCCCATAGAGTTTGGGAACAATTTAATTACATCAGATATTCAAAACGTTTATAATGAAACTGATGATTACATTTATGTTGCATCAAATTCTTTACCATCATATACAATCACCGAAAATTTATTTGAGGCTTCTATTTCGGAAGCAACTGAACCAAGATTACAATCTTTCAATATTTTAACAGAGACATATTCCATTTTATCATTCCCATCTAATGTTCCGTTTATAACTGGTGATGAAGTATACTATTCTGCAGAAAATTCTGTAATTCCTGGATTAGAAGAAGGTGTTTATTATGTTGAAGTTCTTTCAGAATTAAATCAAGTAAGACTTTATACCTCCAAATCTTTTATTGGTAGTAACAATTATATTCAGTTTAAATCTTTATCTCCAGGATCTGGATCTCATAATTTTATCTTAAATTCTCAGAAAAATGGAGTTATCTCGCCACAAAAAATATTAAGAAAATTACCTCTTTCTGTAAATATTGCTGATGGAAAGTCGGATGACACTGTTCCTGGTTCTGTTGGTCTATTAATTAATGGTGTTGAAATTAGTAACTATAAGTCGAATGATAGAATTTATTATGGTCCAATTGATAGTGTTGATGTTCTTGATGGTGGAAGCGATTATGATGTGGTTAATCCACCACAGATCGAATTTACAGATACGACAGGAACAGGAGCTAAGGTACAACCAATTGTTAAAGGTAAAGTAGAAAAAGTATTTGTTGACCCCCAAGTTATAAGTCTTGATAGTATCGTTTCTATAGCTCTAACTGGTGGTAATGGAAACGGAGCTTCCTTTTACCCATTACTGGATAAAAGACAATTCAGAGACATTGAATTTAGTGCAAAATTATCAACTGACAATGGTGGTGTAGATGTTACATACGACACCATTACTTTTTTGGATAAGCACTTTTTAAATGATGGAGATTTGATTACTTATGATAGAAATGGTAGTTCTGCAATAGGAATAGGAACTTTTGATGGATCAAATGCACATAGTGGTTTAGTTTTAGTAGATAAGTCTGCTTATTATTGTGAAATAATAAATGATAGAACTGTAAGATTGTATGAAAACGCCAGAGATTATGCAGTTGGTGTTAATACAGTTGGATTTACTGAGTATGGAAATGAGGGAGTGCAAAAGTTCAGAACTGCAGATCCAAGAACTATACTAAAGGATATTATAGTTTTAGATCCTGGAAGTGGATATGAAAATAGAAAGTTAATTGCAAATCCTTCTGGAATTTCTACAACGTATAATACTATTAACTTTAAAAATCATGGATTTAATGATGGAGATTTTATCAGATATGATTACGAAGCATCTTCAATTTCTGGACTATCATCTTCTACGAATTATAGGGTTTTAAAGCTTAATGAAGATCAATTCAGGGTTTGTGAAGATGTAGTAGAATCTGGTTCTACTCTTTCAAATTATCAAAGAAGAAAATATGTAAAATTTGGCTCAAATGGATCTGGGTATCAATATTTTAAATATCCAGATATTGAATTTTCAATTAATTATTCTAGTGTTGGTGTTGGAACTACAGGAAAAGTTGTTGGCGTTTTAACAGCAACACCTATAGTTAGAGGAGAGATTGTAGGAGCATATTTGTATGAGGGTGGTTTAAATTATGGATCCAAGACCTTAAATTTCCATAGAAAACCAAAAGTAGAGATAAAAAATGGAAAAAATGCCGAAATTAAGCCAATAGTAATAAATGGATCAATAACAAAAGCCATAGTCCAATTTGGTGGATCTGAGTATTATTCTTTACCAGATATCAAAGTTATTGGTGATGGTAATGGCGCAGAATTAAAACCAGTAATTCAAAATGGAAAAATTACTAATGTTGTTGTTGTAAATTCTGGAATAGGATATACCCAATCAACAACCAGTGTTGTAGTTACACCTGCAGGTAAAAATGTATTGATAGATTCCAATGTTAGATATCTATCTTTAAACAAGAACAACAGATATGGAAATGAAATTTTAGATTCTGGATTTGATGGTATTCAGTATTCAGTATCTGGATACGGAACAAAACTACAAACAGAATTTAAAGATATAAATTCATCCAAACACTCACCAATTATTGGTTGGGCATACGATGGAAATCCTATTTACGGTCCATATGGTTATTCGGATCCAGAAGATGAAGATTCTGAGACTAAATTACTGAATACTGGTTATGAATTGGATGAGTCTAATGTAAAAAATAGACCTTTAGAATTTACCCCAGGATTCTTCTCAGATGATTATAGATTCACCGGATCTGGAGACTTGGATGAGCATAATGGTAGATTCTGTAAAACTCCAGAATTCCCAAATGGTGTATATGCATATTTCGCAACTCTTAATAGTGGAAATGTTGGAGTGTCATCCTTCCCATATTTTATTGGTAATAGTTATAGATCAAAATTCATTGAGGAAAACAATAATTTAAACCAAACTTTCGATTTTAATAATTCAAATTTAATTAGAAACACATTCCCATATAAAATTAATGATTTAAATGCAGGTAATGATTTTATATTTGAATCTTATAACTATTATGATCAGAGAGTAGAGATAGAGTCTGTCTTCTCTTCATCTGTAGAGGATTTAAAAATAGTTGGTGTTGGAACTGACTACAAAGTTAATGATATTATCTTGTTTGATAATGCAGGAACTGGTGGTAGTGGGGCAAAGGCATCTGTAACAGAAATAACTGGAAAAGATATTATTAATTTAAATACAACTATTGAGTCTTATTCAAATGTAGAAGTTAATAGGAAAAATGAAGATACTTTAGAATTTAAAGTATCTCCTTATCATGATTTGGTTAATGGTGACTATGTTACTCTGTCTGGATTATCAACTTCTAAACTTAGTCAGATTAAAAAATTCAATAAGGTTGGTGTTTCATCATTCACTTCGACTCTCACAGAAGATATCCCATCAAATTCCGTTCTTGGTTTAGCAACAGACATTTATGTAAATTCCATTCCTTCCAATATTTCAATTGGTAGCAGTATAAAAATTGAGTCAGAATTTGCAGAGCTGCTTAATATATTTTCTGACCAAAATATTATCAGAATAAAAAGAAATGTTGGAGCAGCACATACCGCAACAACTTCAGTCTATTTTGTTCCAGATACTTTCACAATTTTGGAAAGTGTAGATTATTTTGATTCGGAATTTAATATCAAAGAATATTTTAAACCATCAGAATCGATAGGATTTGGATTAAGTGTTGGTATAACATCCACCAATGTATTTTCTCTTGGAATATCAACAGTTGGTGTTGCAACATACACAAGACCTCTCCAAACCCAATCCATTTACATTAAGGATCATAAATTTAAAAATAATGAGAGAGTTATTTTTAAAAAACCAAGTTCATCTTATTCTTCTCTTTCTATATCCACTTCTTTTTCTGGAACACCTTTTAATCTTCCATATTCGGGGACTTCAGAAATAGTTTATGTTACAAATAAGACAAAAAATACAATTGGTATAAAAACTACACTTCAATCTTCAGAGATATTTTTTGTTAGTGATGGTGGAAGTGCAGAAAGTTACGAATATTCTATAGAAAGTGATTATAATAGAGTATTTTCTGATGTTAAAAAAGTAAAAACCACTGTTTCGGTCTCAACTTATCATGGATTAAAATACGGTGATGAGGTAACACTGAAAGTCAAACCCCAAAAGACTGTTGGAATACAAACATTCAATTCAGTGTATGTAAAATTTGATGAAACTTCTCAAAATCTTTTAATTAATCCAATTGGATTTAGTTCTGTAGGAATTAACACCATAAACAATCAAATCACATTATCTTCACACGAATTAAAAACTGGTGATAAAGTTTATTATACGTCTTCAGACTTGATCGCTAGTGGTTTAGCAACAGGATCATATTATACCTACAAAGTCGATGATGATAATATTAAACTTTGTAAAACATATGCTGACTCGACCAC
>Ga0255772_10003899_pt1 | contig 14182 bp, 12 predicted proteins | sample 071ome_34_FD_179970 | JGI IMG/M metagenome (GOLD analysis project Ga0255772, IMG submission 179970) | Coastal salt marsh microbial communities from the Groves Creek Marsh, Skidaway Island, Georgia - 071411BT metaG (version 2) | ecosystem: Environmental > Aquatic > Marine > Intertidal zone >...
GAAGCTCGCGATCTCGCTACCGAAATTGACAACCTGAAACGGAAATTTGATGCAGGCGCCTCACGGGCGATCACTCAGTTCTTTTTCGAGACCAAGGATTTTCTTCATTATCGTGACAAAATGGCTACCGCCAAGTTAGAGATGCCAATCATTCCAGGAATTCTTCCAGTAACTAATTTCAAATCTATGGTCGCTTTCGCGGGCCGCTGCGGCGCAACAGTTCCAAAATGGGTTTCTCAGCGTTTTGAAGGCTTAGATGACGATCTAGAAACACGCTCAGGAATCGCAGCTGCGATGGCCGTAGAACAATGCAAAGAGTTAGAGAGAGAGGGAGTGAATGCATTCCATTTTTACACTCTTAACCGCGCGGAACTCACCACTGCAATTTGCCGTATGCTGGGGCTAGGCCAGAATACCGAGTCCTAATGCCAATGAGCTTCCAACATTGATCAAGATGAGAAAAATAGCGCACAGAGGATTTTTAATTACTCTATTTGGCGTGCTGTTCGTTTGCACTTTTGTAGCCGTGGACTCCCCCAGTAATGTTAAAATAAACTACCCCACAGATACATCTCTAGCCTCAAAAGAGCATGGCGAATTTCTTTTGGGTCTAGCGGGATGCGTGAATTGCCATACCGACCCCAAAACAAAAGAAGCACAACTCGCTGGAGGTCGTGAACTCAAAACACCTTTTGGTATTTTCATTGCACCAAATATTTCAAGCGATCCTGAGCATGGTATCGGATCATGGTCGAACGAAGACTTTATACGAGCCCTTCGGCACGGACAGAGCCCTGATGGCAAACACTATTTTCCTGCATTCCCATACGTAGCATATACGCGCATGACAGATGCAGACATGTTAGCGATCCAAAAAGCAATAATGGCGCGGCCACCTCAAAAAAAGCCAAACAAAAAGCATTCTGTAAATTTTCCATTTAACCAGCGTTGGGGCATTAGTTTTTGGAAGTTATTACATTTCACATCAGGCAGTTACGAGCCTGAATTTGATCGCAGCAGCCAGTGGAACCGTGGGGCCTACATTGCGGAGGCCGTTGCTCATTGTGGCGAATGCCATACTCCCCGTGTTTTCTCGGGCGGCTTGGACAGGTCTATGTGGATGGCAGGAGTTAAAAATGGACCAGAAGGTGAAACCGCTCCTAACTTAACTCAGGATTCCGTTACAGGCTTAGGAGAATGGAGCTCCGAAGATATTTCCTTCCTTCTCACCACGGGCTTGAAAATCAACGGCGATGTTGTTGGCTCCATAATGTACGAAGTTATTGAACATGGAACTTCAAAGCTGGATCATGAGGATGTAGCTGCCGTCGTTGAATACCTAAAGTCTTTGGCGCCAATTCATAATCCAGACGCGCCAGCCGCTCAGGGTTTTTAAATCAAATAGTCTACTGTTCTAATTGACACCCATTAGATGGCTCTTGTTCCAATTTAAATTTTAGATCTCAAAAATAAATAAAGTCTAACTTTCGCTAATTCTTAATCCACTCAAATCGCCGGAGACAGAAGAAACACAGACGTTTATTATTCGTCTTCCACTGTAGGAGGTTGGAAGTCGTGTTTTCGTACGTAGAAGAGAGAGCAAGAGCAAATCCCCAAATCCAACTTTTATTATCCCTTTCGTCTTTCTCTTTTTCAGTCTTAGCTGATGAAGACAGAACCTATGTCACAGTAAAAAATAGTCAGTTACAGCTATCCAAGGCGCCGCCAATTGAAAAAACAAATTTTTCCCTGATAGCCAGCAGAGACGCCTGGGCTGCCTTTCTATCTGATGAACCTGGACCAGGTTTCCAAACACTATCAACAATGCGTCGCAGACAGCATATGACCGTCGAAGGTGATGTCGGTCTTTTTTTTCAGCAAATGCTGCTGCTTGAGATGTTATTTTCCCGGCTTGATGCAGGCGCACAGGAACCCAAACCTGCAGGAGTAGGCCTCGAATCCGTGACGGGACACTATCTTCGTTTGGATATTCAAGGTGTTCCTCACCGCGTTTACTTTGAAGAGGCCGGTTCTGGACCCCCTCTACTTTGTTTGCATACGGCTGGCAGTGATGGACGGCAATTTCGCCACATTTTAAACGATCCAGAAATAACCAGTCGCCATCGTGTAATCGCTTTTGACTTGCCATGGCACGGAAAGTCTTCCCCACCAGTTGGTTTTCAGAACGAAGTGTACGAACTCACCACGGACAGCTATGTGGCAGTAATAATGGCTTTTGTTAAAGCGATGAAGTTAGACAAACCAATTGTTATGGGATGTTCCATTGGCGGGCGTGTCGTACTTCACCTTGCCTTACGCCACAGCAAAAATTTTAGAGCCGCAATAGGCCTACAGTCTGCACTGTATGCCGAGGACATTAGCTTAGGCCCTACCCCACCAGACCGAGCTCTGCACCGTCCTGATATTCATGGAGGGATGCTGTCAGGCGCCTCAATGGCAGGAATGATAGCACCTCAATCGCCAGCCTCAGAGCGATGGGAAACGATGTGGCACTATATGCAAAGTGGACCTGGCATCTTCCACGGCGACGTGCAGTATTATTTCAGAGATGGCGACCTTCGAAACGGCCTTGCCGAACCATTACGCGACTCATCTTGCCCAATCTATTTACTCTCTGGCGAGTATGATCCGTCTGCCACGCCAGAGATGGGAAAGGAAGTTGCAGACCTCATCGGAGCAGCACATTTTGAAGTAATGCGCGGCATGGGCCATTTCCCAATGTCAGAGAACCCAGACTTATTTCGTGAATACTTAATACCAATACTGGATAAAATCAGGGATGATAATTTAAACCTCTAATCGCCAGGCATCACCATCTTTCTTGATGTAACCGGCGGTGGGGGTGGCAAAATGGGTCCCTATTATTAGGGTCGGGCCATCTGCAAAGCGGTTATACATGACCTTCCTAGTTTGGATGGCCTGAGGGCGATCTACATCCGGCGAACTAGACCATTCTGGATGAGCCATCTGTACAGGATGATGCAGAAAATCCCCTGTGATAAGAGCGCTTTGCCCCTGACTTTCAATTAATACACTCACGTGCCCTGGAGTATGACCAGGAGACGGAATCAGAGTTATCTCTGGACAGATTTTTGCGTCTTGTTCCACAAGATCGACTAAACCAGCATTCCAAATCGGTAACACGCTATCCTGCATAACCTGAGCCTGACCATTCTCCGCAGATTCTTGCCAGAACCTAAATTCTTTAGCGCCGTAGAGATATCGGGCGTTTGGGAACGTTGGGACCCATTCCGACCCCGTCCACATGGTATTCCAACCAACATGATCTGTGTGCAAGTGCGTGCAAAGAACCCGATCAATCTCCTCACGGTCCTTCCCAGCAGTTTTCAAATCATCAAGAAAATCTGTTTGCAGATGATTCCAAGCAGGGACAGATCTATCTTTGTCGTTGCCAATACACGTATCAACAAGGATGCTCATGTCTGGTGTTTCAACCAGAAGAGCGTGAATAGCACCACGCATCCGCCCCTCTTCGTCAGCAAAATTTGGATAAAGCCAACGAATACCCATCACTCGCTCACGGGTAGCATCTGGAATTATACGCGTCATTCCACCCGTCGCTTCAATCTCGACGACCCGACTAATTTTTACGTCGCCAATGCGCCAAACTTCGCCAACCACTTAGCTACTCCCCTTGCGTGCCACCCGCCAATTGTCGACGACGAAAAAGTCGAGCCAAGATTACGGAGACCACAGCTAGAACAGCTGCGGTTACGTTAAGGGTAGCGTGATCAACACCAACAAGATCTCCGCCAGGCATCATCATAAGCACTCCAGCAGCCATCAATAATAAGCGGCAAATCCAACTCACCGGATTATCAGCAGCTCCTAAGCGACCCACGCCAACAAGGTAGCCCTGGAGAGCGGCCGCAACTAGCACAACACCAATGACTGCAGCACCAAATGTGACCAGAACTTCCATTGGTTCCCCTCTACCTATCAAGGCAGGATTTAAAACAAAGAAAAAGGGAACAAAATAGATAATACTACCAAGCCGCATGGCCTCCAGACCGGTTTTCATTGGATTGGACTGCGCCACGGTTGCTGCCGCAAATGCGCCTATTGCAACTGGCGGAGTGATGAATGAAATCATTCCCCAATATAGAAGGAAAAGATGGACGGCTATCTTGTCTAGGCCACCATGGATGAGTGCAGGACCAACAGTCACTGCGAGGAACAAATAAGCAGCTGTCACGGTCATACCTATACCGAGGATAAAGCTGGTTACCGCACCCATAATGAGCAACAAGAATACATTTTCTCCTGCCAACTGAACCAAATCAAACGCCAAGCTTCCAATTTTTCCAGAAAGCATGAGAGCGCCAATAATCAGCCCAACACCTGCTAAAAGGCCTGCCAGCTCCGTGAAAAGCTTACCCACGCCCATCAAGAAATCCATCAGACGCGCCATGTTCCAACGATGGTGTCGAGACAGCTGATTAATAATTAAAAGCGTTGCAGTAGCATAATAGGGAGCTTGAGCCTCACGCTGCATGTAGAGCAGCATTACCACCAGCATTGCCAGTACAAATATGAAGTACCAACCGGTCTTCAAAACATCCATAACCTTTGGAAGCTCAATAACGGGCAAGCCCTTGAGACCGTAGCGAGCCGAATAAGCATCAATCTGCATGAAAAGACCGAAGTAATAGAGCAGAGAAGGAAATACCGCCGCGATAACAATTTCTGCGTAAGAAACTTCTAGAAATGTTGCCATTACGAATGCTGTTGCGCCCATTACTGGAGGCATAAGAACTCCACCTGTTGATGCACAGGCTTCGACCCCCCCAGCATAGGTCGCACGAAAACCAACTCTTTTCATAGCCGGAATTGACATCACACCAGTGGTCAGCACGTTTGTGATCACTGATCCAGACATGGATCCCATAAGCCCCGAAGCAAAGATGGCAACTTTCGCAGGCCCACCCCGAAATTTACCCAGCAAAGCAAATGCTAGATTGAGGAAAAATGCCCCCCCTCCGGTATATTGCAGAGCAACACCAAAAACGAGGAATCCAACCACAAGATTGGCAAAAGCCCGCATGGGAATACCAAGAACGCCTTCTGTACCGTAAATGTAAAAGGCCGAAGTGACGGTCCAGCTCGTTGGCTGGCCCTGCAAAACCCCGGGCATTACGTCTGCAAATACAGGATAAATAGAAAATATTAGGCATATGACAAAGATAGCTGTGCCACCCGTTCGCCGTGTTGCTTCTAACACGATTAACCACATCGCATAGGTGCAGTACTCTGCCGTTTCAGGGGGCAAATACTCCCAACCATCTTGCAGAATTTCTTCGCCGTGCAGAACAAAATAGACAGACAGAGCAATTGTAATAGCCGCCAACAAAATATCGTACCAAGGCACATTGCCTGACTCTACTGTCCCAGGCGCTAACGACTTAAAAGGGAAAAGCAAGAAGACAAGCGGCAACAACATGCCAAGCATTACATAGAAATACTCGGTCTCTAAAGGAACGTAGGCTCCCAGTCGATTTCCGAGACCAAAAATCACATAAATAGATACAAGGACTGAACCAATGGATGCGATTAAAAGCCAGGTCCACCAAAACTTTGAAAGCTGACGATGGCGGCTAACACTAACCTCTGACTGCTCTACGGCTTCTTCGGCGGTTATCGCTTGATCTGGTTGATCATTCGCATTCATAAGACTCGTCCCCGTGTGTTTAGCGCTTTAAATAAATGTGCCGGCTTAGCGCCGATCTTCGATAACGCTTTTTTTATTCGCAGGCGATTTGCTCCATTGAACTGTTCACACTGCTTTTTTATTTTCGAAATCGTATTGGTGTTCTTTAGCACCGTAAAGCTCAGAAACGTCAATTTGACAGATTTAAAAAAAGGACTTGGACCAATGATGGGCCTACAAAGCAAATCGGGCGCAGAAAACTGCGCCCGATCCACTTTCATCTAAGACCCTGGGGGCCAAAGATTATGTTTATTCGCTGAACGGAGCATCCATTCCAGCTGCTTTCAGAGCAGCTGAACGGTTAGCAAGCCATTTAGCACTGCTAAAACCTTCGCTCTTCGTCTTTTTCCAAGCGTTAGCCAAGATCATTTCACGCTTCAACAACATGTCAGTGTGGGCCTGATCTTCTGCCGTCCAAACTCCAGCCTCTTTATAATACTGGATTGCGCCAGAGTGATATGGGAAGGCCCATTGGAAGTTCTGTTTTTCAACTTTGTAGCCGTCCATACCAGGGCCAGCATCCTTAAAGCTCTCATAGTTGTCCATGACTGCTTTGGTTAAACCATAGGCCACATCATCACTAACTCGGGCCAAGCTAACGAAGATTGGATATGCATATCCAGCACCTTCATAAGGAAGCTTTCCGGATGGATTATTTTCACCGTTGATGGCGAGTTCTACCTTAGTTTTGGCGGCATAAGGTGCAACTTTGTTCATTCTCGCCCACGCTTCCTTATCGCTGTGCGGGAAGTTAGGGACAAAGAGGCCACGTGGGCTAGCTGCAATCTGGTTATAAATTGAGGATATAGAGCTTCCCATGGCCACATCAGCTTGCCCATCAAGAATAGCTTGCATGGACTGGCCGTAGCCTGGAACCTCTACTTTGACGACATCTTCCCAAGTAAGACCCGCAAAGGCAAGAATGGAAGTCATGTTTGTTTGAAGAGCCGGGGAACCTTTGACCCATGCGACACGCTTGCCTTTAAGGTCTTGCAATGACTTAACACCAACGTCGTCAGCAATGGCAGCACTAATGGTTCCATGTCTACCGTTATTATTGAAAAGGTTCCGCAATGGCTGCGGACCCCACTTTTCATCAGCAAACATCAAAACGCCTTCACCACTAAAATAAGCGGCAATACCACATGCGCAAAGTTCAGCCTGCCCAGCCTTCAAAGGCAGCATACGAGAAACATCGTTTTTTCCTGGGATAATACGAACTTCGGTACCGTACTTTGCCTTCAACATATTCCCGAGTCCCACTGACTGGGCATAACCGGACGATGTTGTGCCATAGGCTGTCCATGAGAGATTTTTTGGTAGTTTAACTTCTGCAGCTACAGCGCCTGCTGCTACACCAGCAGCAGCAACTGCAGATACTGCAATTGAGATCATTGCTTTACGCATACGCGTTTCCTCCTCATTCATTATGCTGCAGGCTGTAGCGTCTGTGACGCGCCCTTTTCTCTTCAGTACCTGCAGCGATCCTCCCAACCAAACACGTCAGATGGGTGTAATAGATTCAGAGCCTAGACAGGAGTATTCCAGTCGTAAAGTGCCAAAGCTTGCATTTCGACACACTCTCTCTTGAAATACAGACAGTTGACTTGAAAGGAACAAAAGCATGACTGAGGGGAACAGAGGATCAACAATAGGTATTGTTGGCGTTGGCGTCATGGGTGGAGGAATGGCCAGAAACATCCTGAAAAAAGGTTATCCAGTCATTGCTTTTGATTTAGATAAAACCGCATTAGATGACATTGTCTCAAAGGGTGCCGAGCGTGCTTTTTCGGCGCGCGATGTAGCTGACAAGGCCGCAATACTGATCTGTATGGTGGAGACAACCGCTCAGTCTGAAGACGTTATCATGGGCGAGAATGGATTTCTTCCAGCTCTCCGTCAGGGAGACGTAGTTATTTCATCAGCCACAATTGACCCCACAGCTGTAAAAAGCTGGGATAAAATTCTGGCCGATAAAGGAGTTGGTCTACTAGACGCTCCTGTATCCGGTGGCTGGAAAAGGGCTGATGAGGGCGATCTTTCTGCAATTATTGGAGGAAAAGCTGACACCCTCGAGAAAGTTAGACCAATCGTCGAAGCCTATTCATCACGAGTATTCCACATGGGTGAAATTGGCCAAGGATTGGCCATGAAACATGTAAATAACATGATGATTCAGACAACAACCGCAGCTCTTGCTGAAGCATTTGTAATGGGCGCCAAAGCCGGCCTGGACCCTCAGGCCATGTTTGAAGTGATGCGGGTATCAACAGGCGCATCCACCGCGCTTGAAATGCGAGCACCACAATTTATCAAGGGCGACTTTCGGCCAGGGGGAACCATAGACATAACCATCAAAGACCAAACACTTCAAACAGACTTTGCCAAGCATTTGGGGGTGCCGATGTTCTTGGCTAATGTTAGCCTCCAGATCTTTCAGATGGCAAAGGCACATGGCCTGGGCAAATTGGATAGTTCGAGCGTTATTACACTTTACGAAAAAATGGCGGGCGTTAAACTTGGCCCTCGAGACGGTTTAGAGGATTGAAAATGTTGGCAAACAAGCAAAATCACGAAGAGTTGTCCGAACCCTTCATTTGGCCGGAGGAAGGCATCTCGCGGATTCCTTATCGATTATTTTTCGATCCTGAAATCTACAAATTAGAACAAGAGAAAATTTTCAAAGGGCCCGTCTGGAATTTCCTTTGCATGGAATTCGATGTAGCTGAGCCCGGTGACTTCAAGACAACTTTTGTCGGTGAAACCCCTGTGATTGTTACCCGCGATCGCAAGGGCACCGTAAATGCTATGGTCAATAGATGCGCCCACAAAGGCGCTCTGGTTTGCTTAAAAGAACGTGGTAATGCCAAAGCACTAACCTGCGTATACCATTCCTGGAATTATGGATTAGACGGCAAACTCATTGGCCTTGCCTTCAAAAACGGTGTTGGCGGCAAGGGCGGCATGCCTGATGACTTCGACATGGCCCAGCATCGGTTACAACCGGTAAGGGTGGAAGTTTTCTGCGGAATGGTTTTCGGAACTTTTTCCGATGAAACGCCATCAGTCGAGGACTTTCTGGGTAAAACGATGGCGGACTTCGTCCGCCGGAACCTTGGACGTAAGCTTAAACCTCTGGGCGTACAGAGCCAAATCATCCACAATAACTGGAAGTTGTACGCCGAGAATCTTCGCGATGCCTATCATGCAACGCTGCTACACACATTTTACACAACCTTTAAAGTAAACCGCCTCGATATGGATGGCGGCATTATCATCGCACCAGACAAGTGGCATCACATTTCTTATGCAAAACGGAAAACCTTCAACGAGGACGAAGAATATAAAAAGGCTGGAGTTCACTCTGCTCAGTATGAAAATAAGTTGGAGGGACCTCAGCTCTTAGATACTTGGGATGAGTTCGATGATGGCATCACTCATTCTATTCAAGCGTTTTTTCCAAATCTGTGCATACACTTTACACTGAATTCACTATGCGTGCGGCATTATTTGCCGCGCGGCCAAGATAAAACAGAGCTTTTCTGGATCTATGTTGGCTATGAGGATGATACACCCGAAGAGACTGAAAAACGCGTTATGCAAGTGAATCTAACCGGATCTTCTGGCCTTGTTTCAATGGAAGACGGTTGCATTAACAATTTCGTGCAACGCGGCGCCAGAGGTTCTGAAGATAAGCGCGCCTTTATGGAAATGGGTGGCCGAGATGCGGAAAGCTCCGAAAATTCTCGCGCAACTGAGGCTGCCATTCGCGGCTTTTGGACCGGTTACCGCAGAATTATGGGCTTCTAAAAGTGATAGATGACGATCTTCGTGAGCGGCTGGATGATTTTCAAGCTGACTACACTCATACTCTTGATGATGGCGAGCTTGAAGCGTGGCCAGGTTACTTCACCGAGGATGCAATTTATAAAATTGTAACCCGTGAAAACCACGAAGCTGGCTTACCCATGGGTATATTTTATTGCAACACCGCAGGCATGATGAGAGATCGAGTATTGGCTCTCCGTACCGCGAATATTTTCGAGCCTCATACCTACTGTCACATCCTGTCGCGAGCTCGATATACGAAAGAGAATGGCGAAATCAAAGGACGAACTAATTTCCAGGTAATTCGAACAATGCAAGATGGAGAAATGAGCCTCTTCCTTGCAGGGAAATACCTCGATCGGGTGGTAGAAGAAGGGACCGAGCTAAAATTCAAGGAACGCATAGTTGTTCTGGAAAGCCGCAGGATAGATGTACTCCTCGGAATTCCTGTCTAGCAAAAACCCAAAGATAGAAACTAATCGCACGACAACAGGCAGAATGGATCAGTCCTTGGTAAGGCTAACGGACTTCACAACCTACAACGATGCTCATTTGCATTTCAAACCTGAACGACTATGGGACCTGTTTGACGGGAATAGAGAATGCTTCAACATTGCTCATGAATGTGTTGATAGACATGCAACTTCATCAGAGAGAGTAGCTGTTCGCATAGTTCATGCTGATGGTCGCAATGACGCCCTTACATTTCAGCAATTAGCTGAGCGTTCTAATCAGTTTGCAAACCTTCTGAAAACAGAAGGGATCAAGTCGGGCGAGCGTGTAGCCATCATGCTAGAGCCAGAGGAAGCCTACTATGTTGCCCTCTTTGGTTGCATGAAAGCTGGCTGCATTGCAGTCCCTCTATTTACATTATTTGGGGAAGATGGACTGAAGCTTCGGATTGAAGATTGTAAACCAGCTGCTTTGCTCACTAACTCTGAGAAAATGCCGATAGCGAAAGGCTTTTCAAATCTAAAACTATGGGTAACTGGGCCTGAATTTGAAAAGCAAATGGCAGCTCAAAAAAGTCAATTCTCATGGGAAACCAAGGGAGATGACCTTGCGTGTTTTCAGTATACGTCTGGCACAACTCGAGAGCTACCTGATGCAATCCGCCATACGCATCGAAGTTTAGTAACCTTAATGTCTGCTGCATTATATGGCACTGGCATTCGGCCCGGTGACCGTTTTTGCTGTCCTTCGTCCATCGCTTGGGGACATGGATTATGGCATGGCACTCTGGCACCATTAGCTCTTGGTGTAGAGACAATGTCTTACGCCGGCCGCTTCGATCCCAAACGTCTTGTTCAGGCCATGAAAGACTTTGGCACAACAAACCTCTCGGCTGCTGCAACTCATTACAGGCTGATGATGAATACGGAGGAACTGGAACTTCAAGATCTTAAGCTAGAAAAACTCACCTTCACCGGCGAGCCTATCGATAGTGAGACCGCGAATTTCTGTGAGGTTACTCTCAATCAACATCCTCGAAGCATGTATGGCACCACGGAAGTTGGAGTAATACTGGTCTCTTACCCTGGCGCAATTGATTTTGAGATGAAACCTGGCTCACTTGGGAAACCACCACCCGGTGTGGATGTCCGTATTCATCGTCCGGATGGATCAGAAGCCAACCCAAACGAAACTGGTGAGATAGTTGTCGAGAGGCGCGGCCAATGGTTCCCCACCAAAGATCTTGGGCGCAAGGATAATGATGGTTATTTTTTCCATGGCGGTCGAGCAGACGACGTGATCATCTCAGCAGGCTGGACTATGAGCGCTGTTGAAATCGAGGATGCCATCCTTCGACATGATGACGTATTGGAAGCTGCTTGTATTGGGGTGCCCGATACCGCACGCGGGCACGTAGTAAAGGCTTTCCTTGTTGCTAAACGCAATAACTTAGATCTAGTCGATGAGGTGCAAAATATGGTCAGAGAGCGCCTCTCTCAGCACGAATACCCGAGGCTCATTGAATTTGTTGAAGAGCTACCAAAAACCCCGGCCGGCAAGGTCAATCGTAAGGTTCTCCGAGACCGAGAACGTTCGAAATTAGAAGAGAAATAATACATGAGCGATCTTTTCCCTGTTATCACCGATGATGGCTTAAACGATCTTAAGCGGCGAATTGGCGTGCCCATTGTTGGCTCCCTAGAGCCATGGTGCCATGAGGCAACCCGAGACAATATCCGTCACTACGCTCATGGAATTGGCGATGACAATCCACTTTGGTGCAATCCTGAATACGCTGAAAACAGCCGTTTTGGCGGCATCACAGCACTCCCTAGTTTTCTGTTCTCAACCAGCAGAATTATATCGGGGTACGTGGGTGGACTCCCTGGGGTTCATGCGATGTGGGCGGGCGCTGACTGGTCATGGCACGCTCCAATACGCAGAAACGATGAGATTAGAACTGAAGCCTATCTCAAGGATCTTATTTCGCACGACACCAAGTTTGCCGGCCGTGCGATCCAACAAATCTATCATGTCGATTTCTACAATCAGCGCAATGAGCTGCTGGCTGAAGCTGATAGTTGGTGTTTTAGGACAGAACGAGACGCAGCGAGAGAACGCGGGGTTAAATACACCGAAGTTCGCGAAAAAGGCGTTCGTCAATATACCAAGGAAGAGCTGGAGGAATTCTACAATCTTTACGCAGCAGAAAAGCCTCGTGGGTCAGAGCCGAGATTTTGGGAAGATGTAAATGTTGGTGATGAATTACCGACAATGCCCAAAGGCCCTATGACCGTTACTGGCTTTATTGCGTACGCTCAGGGATGGGGCGGCCTTTACATTCGCGCCAATCGCATTGCATGGAAACAAATAGATGCCCATCCTGGCCTTGGCATCGTAAATAAATTTAACATTCCAGATTGTCCTGAACGTGTGCATTGGGAAGAGGATTTCGCTCGACAAGTTGGAACACCCGGGGCTTATGACTACGGACCAGAGCGCTGCTCATGGTTAACTCATCACCTAACTGATTGGATGGGAGACCATGGTTTTTTACGAAAAGCATCCTGCAAAATTCGCCGTCACAATCCCGAAGGAGATCTCCTGGTCATACGTGGGACTGTAAAAGACAAACGCATTGAGAATGGACGTCATCTCATCGAAATTTCACAAGAAGCTCGCCAACAAGATAATGAGCTCTCAGTGATTGGAACGGGTTTGGTAGAATTGCCAAGCCGAAATACTTGATGAAGCGTCATGGTCCAGACGCGAAGAGCCCACTGAAATGGGCTCTTCTTCCGCCCATCGTAGGGTTTATCGTAGTCAGTTTAGATAAGAATTTGATTGGAGCTGCGAAGGAAGCTTTTGAATTCGATTTGCGAACTGCGATTGTATTAATTGCTGTTGCACTTGTAGAGGGATGGCGAAACTGGGCCTATCCCCTTGAGGCAACAAAGGAAAGCCCCCGAACCCTGGCTATTGCTCTAACGCTGATTGGTGGTCTTATTGCAGTTTGCATCTCAATAGGTGGAGAAAGCTCACAATTAATTCTTTACTTGTCTCTAATTTTTGGGGCTTTGAAATTTGGTAAATTTGCCAGTGTTTTGATATGGCAACCGGAGCCTAAGGTTTAGAAATATAAACCTTTAGGCTTCTTCAATAAATTAATCACTGCGCAAACATTGTGATGATTTGCAAAATATGTTGGGCACAGAAATATTTTTATTTAAGCTACGATCTGGCTACTCGACCCACTCCATGCTTTCCTTTGTCATTAAAGTCAGAGGGAGAGTGTCGTGAAGATAAAACGCGTTGAACACATTGCGATAGCAGTCAATGATATGGAAAAAGAGGGCCAAGCCTTAGAGCACATCTTTGGTCTAAAAAAAGATTATGATGAGCAGATTGGTGAAACACGGCTAGCAATGTATCCGATTGGTGAGACATCTATCGAGCTTCTAGAAGCAGTCGGCCCTTCCTCAAAAGTACAAGATTGGATCAATGAAAAAGGACAAAGCCTTTTTCACCTTTGCTTTGAGGTGGAGGATATCGATGGCGCGCTTGCTGAATTAAAAGAAAAAGGTGTGGCGTTGCTGGATAAAGAACCAAGATCTGGACATGGAGGAAGCCGCATCGCCTTTATCGACCCAAAAGCAACGGGAAATATCTTAATTGAATTGGCAGAATTACCAGACGGACATTAATCGAGCTGAAACTCTGCGCTAAACATGACGCTTATTTCTTTGCATTATTGAATAAAACTAGCCCTTCAATAAGTTGAAAGGATTGTCCTGGAATGTCGGGATCACTTGGCCCTTTAAACGGTATCCGTGTCGTTGCCTGCTCAACTGCTCAGGCTGGTACAGTCCCTTACATGCTAATGGCGGATCTTGGTGCAGAAGTAATCAAAATTGAGAGCCCCAATGGAGGAGATCCGTCTAGAAAGGCTGGTGAAATCAAAGGAGAAAATGGCGAAATTTCGTCTTTCTTCGAAACCAATAACCGCGGCGTGAAAAGTTTAACTCTAAATCTGAAGACACCAGAGGCTCGGGAAATTCTTCATAAACTTGTCAAAACAGCAGATATTTTCGGCCAGAATTTCCGTCCTGGAGCAGCGGAACGGAACGGCTTTGGATATGAAGATTTAAAAAA
>Ga0255772_10003900_pt1 | contig 14178 bp, 17 predicted proteins | sample 071ome_34_FD_179970 | JGI IMG/M metagenome (GOLD analysis project Ga0255772, IMG submission 179970) | Coastal salt marsh microbial communities from the Groves Creek Marsh, Skidaway Island, Georgia - 071411BT metaG (version 2) | ecosystem: Environmental > Aquatic > Marine > Intertidal zone >...
TTGAGTCCAAACTTCCCAAGCCCTACCTCAAAGTGGCCCAGCAACGCATTGCGGACAACCCCGAATTTGCCCGCATCTCGGAATACGCCAAGTGGCTGAAGTCCCAGCAGGACCAGACCTTGGTGCCCTTGAACTACAGTGCGTACTTTGAGCGCGAGGCCAAGGCGGACGCCGAAGCAGAGGCCTACGACGATTTGCTGGTGTCCAAAGACAGTTTGGTGGTGACCTATACCTCGGCGGCCTTTGAGAGCAGCCTGGACAGCGGCAAGGTCACGGAATACAGCCGTTGGTTTAAAGGCTTAGCCACGGATATTTATCTGGGCGAGGCCTACCGCATCGTAGGCGAATTGCCCCGCTAACCCCTCCCATGCACGAAGCTCGTCCCTCTGCCTCTGCGCTGCGCCGAATTTGGCAGCACGGCCTGGGGCGTTGGGGCCTCGTTATTTTGGGGCTTTGGCTGCTCTTGGCCGTCTTTGCCTATGGACTGGCGCGCGACCAGAGTCCGCACGCCAACCGCATGCAGCTCGCCTATTCAGCGGCCGAAGTAGGGGCGGAGTTCCCCTTGACGCAGATGCCCCGAACCGAACCGCGCACCTGGACCTGGTGGCTCACGGGAGACAAAAGTTTTCCGGCCTGGGAGCCTTCCGAGACGGAACGCATGCGCTTCTGGCTTGGGACGGACCGCTACGGTCGGGATGTGTGGAGCCGCCTGCTGCTGGGGGCGAGGATCTCCCTCAGTGTGGGGCTGATTTCCGTCTTCATTGCCCTCTTGCTAGGCATTCCGTTGGGCGCCGCGGCGGGCTACTTTGGCGGGTGGCTGGACCGCGTTTTGCAGACGGTCATCCAAATTTTCTGGAGCATTCCCACCTTCTTGATGGTCATTGCCCTCAGCTTTGTGCTGGGCAAGGGCTTCTGGCAAGTGTTTATCGCGGTAGGCCTGACCGCATGGGTGGAGGTGGCGCGTTTGGTTCGTGGGCAAGTGCTCTCCATCAAAGAGGCCGAATTCATTCAAGCCGCCCAAGTCCTGGGCTATTCCTCCAGCCGCATTATTATCCGTCACATTTTGCCCCAAGTCATTCCTGCACTCACCGTATTGGCCGCAAGCCAGTTTGCTTCCGCCATTCTCTTGGAGTCGGGCCTGAGCTTCCTGGGCATCGGGGCGCAGCCGCCGATGCCCTCCTGGGGAGGTATGATTCGGGACCACTATGCGTATTTGTTGACGGGCCAAGCCCACCTCGCCCTGGTGCCGGGCTTTGCGCTAGCGAGCCTCGTTCTCGCTTTTATGGCCTTGGGCACGGCCCTGCGCGATGTGTTGGACGTCCGCGCCTCCAGCTAAGCCTTAAAAAAAGACCCCGGGCGTTGGCCCAGGGTCCTTGCTTGTTTTTTTGTGGATCAACCCTTAGAAAGGCAGATCGTCGTCGTCGCCGTCGAAGGCATTGGTGTTTGGTACGGCAGGCGCCTGCGCTACGGGGGCACCACCGCCATAGGTCTGACCCTGAGGGGCGGGAGGCGCTACGGGTGCATCGGCGTTTTGGATGCGCCAGCCTTGGATAGACACGTAATAACGCGTTTCGCCTTCGCGACCTTGCCACTCACGTCCACGAATGTTGATGGAAACCGTCACTTTCTGACCTTCTTGCACGCGGTTCAAAAGGTCTGAACGGTCCTGCGTGAATTCGATCAGAATGGGTTGGGGGTATTGCTCATCGGTCTGAACTACGAGTTCGCGCTTGCGAAACGTAGGGCTAACCTGCTGTAAGTCAAGGATTTTCTTTACGGTTCCAGTAATTTCCATATAAAAAGTATTGAGGAGGTGAATTTATGCGTTTGAATTGGTTTTTGGGGCATTTAAGCGGTCGGTGAGCAGGATTTTCCACGCTTTTTTCACCTTGTTGTTCTCCAGAGCTTCTTTGGCATAGTGGTGCAGAAGCTCGCGGCGCTCAATGCGGTCGGCGGTTTGGTCAAAGATTTCGCGGATGCGGCGGTGGGTGGCAAATTCCGCCACTTCCTCTTCGGTGGGAAGCATTTCCACATTGCCCAAACGGCCCAAATCATTTCCACTCAAAATGGTGGAAGTGCGTATGGGCTTCGGGAGCGCATCCACCCCAATGCCCTTCGTGGCAAGGGGTTTTTCTACCTCAAAGAGGGCATCGCCGTTGGCCCGGACATACCAGTCGCCCCCCAATCGACCCACCAGGTCCAATTGGTCCTGGTCCAAACGGCCTTCTTCATCCAGCACAGCGCTGTTGATGTGAATGAGCTTCACTTCACAAATCACCAGGTTTCCTGCGCCGGGGCCGGTGCCTAATTCTTTGACTTCGATGACCTCGCACTCCATGGCAACGGGGGCTTCGGATACGCGCGGCGGATGCACAAGGTCGCTTTCGACCGCCGTAAACCCGGCCTTCACGAATTCATTTACGCCAGTATCGTATTCGGTGCTAGACAAGCTGGTTTGTTCCACCATGGCATGGCTGACCGAATGGATGACCACCTCAGGCACTGCCAAAACATTGTTCAGCGTGTCTTTTGTGCTGCCATCGCGTCCACGCCGTGCGGGAGAAAAGACCACAATAGGCGGGTTGGTGCTAAATACATTGTAGAAACTGAAGGGACTCAGGTTGACACGACCGTCGCGGTCGACGGTGGAAACCAACGCGATGGGGCGAGGTCCAACCGCGAATTGCAAGGTGCGCTGCAAGTCAGGAATGTTGAGCTCTTCGGGCTTGAGATGAATCATTTGTGATGGGTTCGTCTTGAACGCATAAAGGTAGCCGACCGACCCAAAAAGGCCTGCAAGCAGGGAATAAATTGCACAGCATGTTAACAACTTTTCGATTGGACGAATGCGGCGAAGCGAATATATTGGAGCATGATTTTGTCGAAGCTCTTGTACCAGCGATGTGTGGCGGGGGGGAAGTTCAATTTGGACCGTTTGCTTCAGCATACGCCTGCCGTGAAACAGCTCCAAGAACTGTCCAGCGATGATGCGCGCTGGAAGCATGCGATGAAGACGATTCGACCGTTTATCGCGGAGGCCAAAGGGGGCGAGCCGAGCGTGAAAATCTTGCCCATTCATTGTGTGAATCGATGCGCGAGCGGCCAGCTGCTCTACCGATTGGGACTTAAGCGCAACCCCTTTATTCTTCTCGGGTTTGCCGATAGTGCGTATATCCTGGGGGATTTAAGTCAGTCCATTTGTTCAAAGGACAAGAGTTTCAAGCCTCTGATTTATGGCTTTGACGGTATGCTGATTTGGGACCTCTTCCAAGTGGAGGGCACATCCGGCTGGGCCCTTATTTATAGAAGGAAGTCGGTGCTCACTGGCGGGGGAGAGGAGCTTGTACCTTAAGCTTTAGGGCCGCCCTAGGACGCTGATTTTTGCGGTATACAGGGCACCCGATTCTAGTCTAAACAGCACGTAATAGGTCCCAGGCGCTGGTAGGTGAACAGCGTCCAGACGTTTGAAAATCGCTACGACGCGCCCCTCTGTGTTTACGATGCGACCTTCTGCCAGCGGTGCGGGAAGGTCTGCGTGAAGGGCGTCGCCCACTCGCAAGGGATTGGGGTAAACGGCCGCTTCAAATTTTGGGAGGGCATCCCATTCGGGCTCACTTAAATCCAGGCAAGCATTGGGATTGACGTACTGGCGCATGTTCCATGTAACGTGGCAGTCACTCATGTAGCCTTGCCCCGTATTCCAACTGTAGAAGGTGGTATGATCCGGTGTATCGCTGACGAGCGGACCTTTGAGCTGCCCCTGGGCCCAGGTGGTTTGGAGGCTGTCGCCGTCCCCAACGGCAATGGATTTAGCCATGGCATCGCCGTTCCAGGCGGCGGCGCAAAGGGCATGAAGGGGCCTCAAGTAGCCCCATTGGTCTAGCCCATCGTTCTTGGTGATGTAGGCGACAAACTGTGCGGAATCCTCGGAGTAGGTGCCAATGGAAAAATGGGTGGCCCAGTAGATGTGCGAGTTAACGGTATCCGCTCGGTAGAGGCAAAAGGCCTTGTTACTGTCAGGCACGCCTATGTGGGTGTACAGGTCAATCATCGTTCGAGGGTCGCACACGTTGTCCATTTCCGAATATGTGTGTAAGTACAGTACGTCGTCGGGCATGGCGGCCAGGCCGCTGTCTGTTTGGGTATAGATGTCATTGGGCCAATCGTAGATCCATCCCACGAACGAGGAGCCTGCATCGCACCAGGTGAACCGGCCTTGCCGCCCCAGCCGCTGTTGATGTACCGTTTGAGTGAAAGCCAATTGGCGATACCGGCGCCCCAGCTGGACCCTTTGATGCCGATTCGGGTTGTGTCTATTTGGCCGGGGAAAAGGTCTAACACTTCATTGGAAAGCTGATAGGCACAGCCGCAATCGTTGTAGCTCGCGGAAGAATACTGCATGGTCACTAGGTTATACCCCAAGCTAGCCGCGTAGTTCCCATGCACCAGCATGATGTTTTCAAAGCTCTCATCCGTCATGTCTTCAATGCCGGACCCGGGAAAGTGAAAAATGGTTGGAAGTTCCCCGCTCAAGCCTTGAGGCCGGAAAAGGATGGCCCGAATCGTGTCCTGGCATTCCCGCAGACTATCTGGGGCAAGCGTAAAATGGGTAATGCTGGCGGTGTAGGGTCCGGGGGCGCCATACCCACTGGTAATGGGTCCAATAGGGCCCGAATACGGATAGGACTGTGCAAAAAGGTTTGGTGTGAGGCACAAGAAAAGGAGGGCAATCCAGGATTTCATGGGGCGGGAGAAATAACGATTCGATGCTGGCTGATGTGGCCATTGGACCACAGGCATTTGAGGATGTAGTAGCCTTCTTGTCTGAGCTGAATGCTGGAGCCAGCTTGTTCAAAGGGGACTTCACGTCCTTGGGTGTCGTATACATGCAGCTCCTTGAGGTCCGCCTGCTCTGCATTTAAGGTAATCCATTGGCGTGCCGACGCGGGATTGGGAAAGGCCATGGGGCGGTAGTCCCAGGTATCTTCTTCGGGTATGCTCAAGAGGAAGCAGGCGTCGGCGGTGACGTACTGACGCATGTTCCAGGCAACGGTGCAAGGATTGGCGTAGGTTCCGTTGTTCCAAACCCAGTGCATCTCGGGCTTGGGGTCATCAGTGACCAGGAGGTCCTTGAGTTGACCTTGCGCCATTTGAACTTGGATCGCTTCGCCATTGCCCATGCAGATGCGTCGAGCGGCGGTATCTCCCTCCCAGGCAGTGGCACAAAGGGCCATTAAGGGTCGAAAAAAGGCCCAGTAATCCAAGGCATCGTACTTGGTCATGTAGGTGAAGAAATTCAAAGAACTGGTGTCTTCGACGTAGGTGCGTTCGGTCTCATGTGTAGCCCAGTAGATGTAGGAATTGACGGTATCGCCACGGATGATGTAGAATGCTTTGTTGCTGTCCGGTACGCCCATAAAGGTGTAGAGGTCGATGTGGACGCGGATATCGTGCAGGTTGTCCAGTTCCGAAACCGTTGGTAAATAGAGCACATCGTCTGGCATGGCGGCTAATGCGCTGTCGGTGTAACTCTGCTGGTCTGCAGGAAAATCTCGAATCCAGCCAATGGGCCCCCAGTAGGCATCCGGCTGAACAAAGCGGCCGTTTGAGCCCCAACCCGAATTAATGAATCGCTTCAAAGCGAGCCAGTTCGACACAGTCCCGCCCTGACTCATGCCTTTGAAGCCTATTCGGGTCGTATCAATCAAGGTGGGGAAGTAATCGACGGCTGCTTCGGTGAAGTAGTAGCCGCAACCATGCGAATTGTACATGTCCGTGGGCCAGCGCAAGGCTGCCATCGCATACCCATTGGAGGCCAAAAGGTGCCCATAGCGTTCAACGGTCCAATAAAAGCCACTGTCTTGCAGGTACGCTTCGCTCACACTGCTTCCTGGCAAGTAGAATACTGTAGGAAATGGTCCCGTGCCGCTGGCAGGGGTAAAGAGTAGCCCCCGTATATCCTGCGCACATTCGAACGAGGTATCCGTATCCGCTGGGATCGTAAAAAACTGAACATTGGAGGAGTCTGGACCATAGGATCCGTATCCGGAGGTGATTGGGGGAATAGGTCCTTCAAAGGCCCATTGGCCCAAGGCAGAAAGGCTGGCAATCAGCCCTATACCAAACAAACGAAGCTTCATGGCACGGCAAGAATTGGAGGATGCGCCCGCCAGAACGAAGGTTCCGACAGGCGCTCTTCACTTCCACTCAAGGATTAGCGTTGAATGATCAATTTTTCTCGAAGGATAGCTTCACCGTGGGGAACTTCTATCCAAAATGTGCCAGCTGGCAGCATAGATGTTTCGAGGCGCCAGGTCTGCAGGTCGAGTGCACGAACAGGGAGCTGGAAAGCTTGTCCTGTGGGGGTCATCAAGCGGATTTCCGCGACGGCACGAGGCGTTACGCCTTCGCTGAAGTTTAGGGTCACAAAATCATTGGCGGGATTTGGGGCCACGTCCATGCTTCCAGCGCTTCGCTCATTCAGGCCGGTAAAGTCTTGCTCGACCCGAACAAGGTGGCAAAATCCAAACGTGTCGATGGCCGGGAAGCCAAAGTAGGTGCCCTCTGTGCGGAACCAGCTGGTCCAGAACCATCCGTTAAACCCGGTAATAGGGTCGTACGTGATGGTGTCATTAATCGTGGGTGTTCCCGTAAGACGTATGCAGGTTCGACTGCCCGAAAGCGTCACCGAGTCCTTAATCTCAATGGTCATCCACGATGGCAAGCCCGTATTGTACAAATACGTCGAGCTCACCGTAGGAATGAGCAATCCTCCGCTTGGAAAGGTGTCGCCCAGCGCGGCCGTCAACGTCACATCAAAAGGTTGGCCCACCGTGGCAACGAGTTGCATAAGCGGATTGGTGGAGTCACAGGCGAAGCTGGGCATTTGGTTATTGACCCAAACGCCAGACCATTCCAGCGTGGGGTAGCCAAAGGCTCCCATGTGGTGGTTGGACGTGTCCGGATCACATACTTGTGCATTCAGCGATGTTCCCATCCCGAGAACAACCATCAAAGAGAGTAGGCATTTCTTCATAAGTTGGTTTGTTAGTTAGGTTTAATTCGAAAGTAGATTTTGCCCTAACTTGAGAATGTGTCCCATGGAAGCCAATGTTACCTAAATGTTAAATTCGGTCTGTTTTGATTGAGCATGAAAAGGTGCTTTCGGCGGTCATTGGGGTGATGCCCGAGCTAATTTCCCTGCAAAAGCATGAGGTGGAATGGCTGTTGGAATACCTGGAACGTGTGCCGGAATTAGTCACACGAGACGTCATCCATCGGGACGAGACCCACAGCCATGCCCTGTACATTGAGAGTGGATGTATAGGGGAATTTGTGGAATACCAAGGGAAGCAACGCCTATTGGCTATTCACCGCTCGGGCCATGTGATTCAGTTAAAAGCAGAGGTCCATGTCCAGGCGCACAAAAGCATTTTTAGATGCTTGACTTCCTGCAAAGTGTGGCGAATGGCGCTACCCGCTATTCGGGAATTGGATGCACATCAACAAGATGTCGCCGAGCGCTTTCTTCAAGGTCTTCTTTGGAATGAATTACTCTTTTTGCGCACCTGCAGTTATGAGGCGCAATTTGAGGATCGAGATGCCTGGAAAGCATGGATCAAACGGAATGCAGGTGCCCTTCCTGGGTTGACCCAAGACGAAATAGGCGATTACCTGAACCGTTCTGCTGCTACGCTATCCCGGTGGACCCATGCAGATGACCATGGGTAATCCGTACGTGTTTCAGTTGTGCCAGGTGCTGCTCCAGGGCGATAAGGAGCTGGAAGCAGCCATGCATCATTTTGCTGATGCTTTTGAAGGCCCCTTCATAGCTCAACCTGGCGAAACCTTGTTGAGGTATGGAGACAAGCGTCCATTAACCTTTTGCATTCAATCCGGATGGGGCTTTGCACAGTCCATGTTGCCTTCTGGAACGCTTCGAAATTTTGAACTCATTATCCCCAACTCCATTCTCGCCAACGAGGATATGCTCTTTTACGGTCGGCCCATGCAGGCCGCATTGGTGGCTAAAACAGAGATTGTGTATTACACCCTTGATCATCCCAAGTATCTTGCCAGCTTAGAGGATGTCCATGCGTGGAATCAGCTTTTCAACCGTATTTGTAGCGGCCTTATCCCTATCCGAAAACAGCGTATACTAGATCTGAAAGTTATGAGCAAACCAGAGCTCTTAGCCAGGTTGCTCCAGCGCTTTCCAGACGTTTTTACCTACTGCACGCAGGAGGAAATCGCGAGCTATTTGAATGTATCCCGTTCTACACTTTCGAGAATGCTCCGAAAAAACTAAGCGTTTCTGGGCGCCTGCTATCTGCTGCTTTGCCCCTATCTTTGCCCCATCCTAATTGCGGATGTGGCGAAATTGGTAGACGCACCAGACTTAGGATCTGGCGCCGTGAGGCGTGGGGGTTCGATTCCCTTCATCCGCACTAAATTCTCTTCAGTATGTCAACAGAACTCGTATTTGCAGCCATTAGCGGCTTGCTCGTTGTTTTCCTCTTCATGATGCTCAATCTGATGAAAACGTGGATTGGCAAACTGGAGGACCGAATTAAATCACTCGAAGACAATCAGAAGTAAGGTCTGAAACGAAAAAAGCCGGCGATGAGCCGGCTTTTTTAGTATTGGATTTTGAGAATTATTCTTTCGCACCAAGTGGTAGACGGTACCCGACCCCAATAGTGGCCCCTACCCACGTAGAAAATCCTAGACGAAAGTTCACCGGGAGAGCAGGATTGGTATAAATTAATCCCATTTCTTTCCGAAGATTTTTACCAGATAGGGCGGAGATGGGATCCGCACCCATGAAGACACCAAAACTTCCTACTTCAAATGAAACCCCCATCGGTGTGCGGAAGTAATAATTTGTTCCATCCTCAAGGAAGTCAATCCCCCCTCTGTATTCAGGTGTAATGTAAAAGCCTATGCCGTAGCCAAACATATTATTGACTGCTGCTGTAAAACGAGCAGCACTGAATCCTTCTTCATGTTGGGCTACCATTCCTACGCCGAGTTCAAAGCTGGGGGATTGCAAGGCAACTTTTTCCAGGAGCGAACCCAATTTGGATGCGTCCTGGCTATGAGCAGGGAGGCAAAGGCCAATTGCCAGGATGAGTAATACTTTTTTCATATCGCAGACATTTAGGTCAAAGGTAGGAGGAATTTGGTGACTTAAAGTTAAGTAATTGACAAACACTATGCACGATTTTAAGCGGAAGCTCGTTAGAATGAGGTAGTTTTGCCCGTCAAGATTCCAGATGAAACGCTTACTCTTTTTAATCCTACTTGCTTTAGGTCCCGTGGTGTCGGCTCAAAATGTGGCTATTGAGGTCCCGCATGCGTTTCAGGGTACCCACTTTAAGACGTTTGTAGAGCAAGGCGATCAGGTACGAACATGGTATGAAGTTTCGGGCCGTTACAGTGAGGACTATATGGAGGTCGTGCGCCGCATTTACCAGCCGAATAGAGGTCAAAATTTGCGCATCCTCGACACCTATGGCGACGATGGGTACACCGCGGTGAAAATTGAATCGCGCGGGTGGATTTACATCTTGATTCAGTCCAATGCGGGCATGTCGGAATCTAAAATTCAGGCCCGAATGAAAGAAGCACGGGACTAGTTGAAAAACTTCCGTGTGCTTTGTTACCTTTGCGCCCCTTGCCACTTTAGCTCAGTTGGTAGAGCATCGCATTCGTAATGCGAGGGTCGTGGGTTCGAGTCCCATGAGTGGCTCCATTTTTTTAAGCGCGCGAGTGCTGAAATTGGTAGACAGGCTAGACTCAGGATCTAGTGTCCGTAGGATGTGGGGGTTCGAGTCCCCCTTCGCGCACCACACGATCCCCGTCAAATTTTGGCGGGGATTTTTATTACACGCGAATTATGGGGAATAAGGGTTAAAGGGTTGAAGGGTTGAAGGGTTAAAGGGAATACTTGATGGTTTGTGTGCTCGCTGGTTCGTGAATTAACGCCCTCCCCAAACTTCCTAGCTCTCTAGCTCTCCAGTCCTCTAGCCCCCTAGCCCCCTAACCCCCATCCGCGAAGGCGAAGCCTGAGCTCCCTAGCCAAGAAGCCGTTAATCCTCCGTACCTTTGCGGTCCTTTTTCAAAGACCCAGAACCCATGAATGTTTCTCACACGATTGATGCAAGCAACAACGGCATCATCACCATTGAAGTAGCCCAGTCCGATTTTGCGGAAAAAGTGGAAAAGACTTTGGTCGATTACCGCAAGCGCGCCAATATCCCCGGCTTCCGTCAGGGCATGGCACCTATGGCTATGATTCGCAAGCAGTATGAATCTTCGGTTCGCATCGAGGAAGTAAATAAGATGCTGCAGGACGGCCTGTTCAACTACTTGGAGAGTGAGAAGTTGGAAATTTTGGGTCAGCCTTTGCCCATGCCCAGCCAAGTGGACTTCACGGCGGATTCGTTCCAAGTGCAGTTTGAAATTGGTATGGCGCCTGAGTTTACTTTGGACATCAGCGACAAAGTGAAGCTCCCGTATGTGGAGATCGAGGCGACCAAGCAAGCGATTGACGACGAGGTCGAAAACATTCGCAACCGCTATGGCAAGATGTCGGAAGTGGACGCTGCGGGTGCAGAGGATATCCTTTTCGGCGCGTTCCAAATGGTCGACAAGAAAGGCAACGCGGTAGAAGGCGTGGAGGTCAAAGAAGGACGTTTGGGCCTTAAGTCCATCAGCGACAAGAAAGTGGCCAAGGCCGCCCAAGCGCTGAAGAAGGGCGAAACCCTGGAATTCAACGCAGAGAAAAACTTTATTGACAGCTTCCAACTGGAGGATGTGCTCGGATACACCGAAGTCGAGAAGGCGGCCTCAACGGGTCTGTTTGTGTTGACCTTGAAGACTATTTACCACTTGGAGCCTGCAGCTTTGGACCAGGAGTTGTTTGACAAGCTCTTCGGCGAAGGCGTGGTTTCCAGTGAGAAGGAGCTTCGTGAAAAAATTGAAGAGGACCTCAAGGGCATGTACCAGCGCGATGCGGACACGCATTTCTTTAACACGGTGACCGATCACCTGATGAAGACGAAGATGACCTTGCCAGAGGCCTTCATGAAGAAGTGGATCACGCAGCAGGGTGAAAAAGCCCCCAGCATGCAGGAGGTAGAGGAGCAATGGCCCAACACCGAAAAGGCGATGCGCTGGCAGATGATCGAAAGCAAGTTGAGCCGCGAGCACCACTTGCACGTGCACAAAGAAGAATTAGTCGCGTATGCCGTGGACATGGTGAAGGGCCGCATGGCACAATTTGGCCAGCAAATGGATGAGAAGCAAGCCGAGCAATTGGCCCTCAGCGTGTTGCAAAACCGCGAGCAGTCGGAGCAGCTTTCGGAACAGCTTTTGCAAGACAAAATGATGAAGTTCTTTAAGGAGTCATTCAGCATGAAGGTCAGCAAAATGGGCTATGCGGATTTCCTTAAATTGGCTTCTAAGAACCAATAAGCGACACGCACTATGGATTTAGGGAAAGAGTTTCAGCGCTATGCCATGCTCGACAAGGGCATTAGCAGCTTGACGATGCAGCACTATGTGGAGAGTTCATTGACGCCGTACATCATTGAGGAGCGTCAATTGAATGTGGCCCAAATGGACGTTTTTTCGCGCTTGATGATGGACCGAATCATTTTCTTGGGTACGGGCATCAACGACCAGGTGGCGAACATCGTTCAAGCGCAACTGCTCTTCCTTGAGTCTGCGGACAGCAAGAAAGACATTCAGATTTACTTGAACAGCCCCGGTGGTTCCGTGTATGCGGGCTTGGGCATCTACGACACCATGCAAGTGGTTAGCCCCGATGTGGCGACGATTTGTACGGGTATGGCAGCCTCGATGGGTGCTGTGCTGATGTGTGCGGGCACGAAGGGCAAGCGTTCGGCCTTGAAACATTCGCGTGTTATGATTCACCAGCCCATGGGCGGTGCGCAGGGCCAGGCGAGCGACATGGAGATCACCTTGACGGAGATCTTGAAGCTCAAGAAGGAGTTGTACGAAATCATTGCCACCCATTCAGGCCAACCCTTTGACAAGGTGGAGAAAGATTCTGACCGCGACTACTGGATGACGTCCGAAGAGGCTAAGGCCTACGGCATGATCGACGAGGTGCTTACCGGCAAGAAACTGAAATAATTCACGCATGGGAGACGTTTCACAGTGTTCATTTTGCGGACGCCCAAAGACGGATGCCGGCTTGCTGATTGCAGGCCTGGACGCGCACATCTGTGAATCCTGCATTGAGCAGGCCCATGAAATTGTATTGGAGGAGTCGCGCCAAGGCGGGGGCTCTTCAGCTGCAGGCGAATTTGAGCTGCCCAAACCCAAGGACATCAAAGCCCATTTGGACCAGTACGTCATTGGGCAAGAAGCGGCCAAGCGCACCCTCAGTGTAGCCGTTTACAACCACTACAAGCGTGTACTGCAGGGCGGCGTGGACGACTTTGAGATTGAAAAGTCCAACGTCATCCTCGTGGGTGAGACGGGTACGGGTAAAACTTTGCTCGCGCGCACCATCGCCCGAATGCTCAACGTGCCCTTCGCCATCGTCGACGCCACCGTGCTAACCGAGGCTGGCTACGTAGGCGAGGACGTGGAAAGTATTTTAACCCGCTTGCTCCAAGCGGCGGATTACAATGTGGAGGCTGCCCAGCGCGGCATCGTCTTCATTGACGAAATCGACAAGATTGCTCGCAAAAGCGACAACCCGTCCATCACACGCGACGTGTCCGGCGAAGGCGTTCAGCAAGCCCTCTTGAAACTTCTGGAAGGCACCAAAGTGAACGTTCCCCCCAAGGGCGGGCGCAAGCACCCAGATCAAAAGTTTGTGGAGGTCGACACGCGCAACATTCTATTTGTCGCCGGTGGCGCCTTTGACGGCATCAACCGCCACATTGCGCGCCGATTGAATACCCAAGTGGTAGGCTACAGCGGCAGTTTGCGTCGTGGCGAGGTGGCGGAAGAGAACTTCCTCAGTGCCGTTGCGCCCCAGGATTTGAAAGCCTTTGGTTTGATTCCTGAACTTATCGGCCGAATGCCCGTCTTGACCTATCTGGAGCCCTTGACCCGCGAAACCTTGCTGGCCATTCTCACGGAACCCAAAAACGCACTCGTCAAGCAATACACCCACCTCTTCCACATGGACGGCATCGAGCTGACCTTTGCGCCTGAGGCCTTGGAGACCATTGCCGACAAGGCACTGGAATTCAAATTGGGCGCGCGCGGTTTGCGCAGCATTTGCGAGGCCATCCTCACGGACGCCATGTACGAATTGCCCGAATCCGTGCACGTCACCGCCGATCTGGCGACCGAAAAGTTGGCGAAGGCCGACGGCTTGCGGGCGGCTTAAGGCTGAGCGTACAAGCAAGGCCCTCTGGGCTGCGGACCTAAAAAGGCCGTTCTAAATGGTTATTTGTTTTTCACCCAACGCACAAAGTCGTGCGCCAAGGGCTGTTCCACCGTGGCAGGGTGCGACTCGCGGCCCACTTCGGTGAAGGCGTCGCGGTAGTCGGGAAACCAGGTATCGCCTTCGTAGGTGGCGTGCACTTCGGTGATTTCGAGGACGTCGGCATGGGGAAGTCCCTGGGCATAGAGTTCGCCGCCGCCGATTAAGAAGATTTGCGAGTCCATCATCGAGGCCATGCCGATGGCTTCTTCGAGGCTGGAGGCCGTGTGGACGCCTTCATGGGCCCAGTCGCTGTTCCGCGTGATGACGATGTTGGCACGGTTGGGCAGTGGGCGGCCGATGGATTCAAAGGTTTTTCGGCCCATCAGGATGGGGTGTCCGCTGGTCAAGGCTTTAAAGCGCTTGAGGTCCTCAGGAAGGTGCCAGAGGAGGGCATTGCCACCGCCGATGAGGCGATTTTGGTCGTGGGCGACGATGAGGGTTAGCATTCGGGCCGAATAGAATTAAACCGCCACTGCCCCCGCGATATGCGGATGGGGATCGTAACCGTCCAAACGCACGTCGTCGTAGCTGAAGTCAAACAAGGAAGTGACCTCGGGATTGAGCCAAAGGCTAGGCAGAGCGCGTGGCTCGCGGCTGATCTGAAGTTTGACCTGGTCGAGGTGGTTGCTGTAAATATGCGCGTCGCCCAAGGTGTGCACAAAGTCGCCGACTTCGAGGCCCAAATCGCGCGCCATGAAGTGCAC
>Ga0255772_10003904_pt1 | contig 14173 bp, 8 predicted proteins | sample 071ome_34_FD_179970 | JGI IMG/M metagenome (GOLD analysis project Ga0255772, IMG submission 179970) | Coastal salt marsh microbial communities from the Groves Creek Marsh, Skidaway Island, Georgia - 071411BT metaG (version 2) | ecosystem: Environmental > Aquatic > Marine > Intertidal zone > Salt...
GACCATTATAATCTGCCGACGTCGACGCCGATGAATACAACGGACTGTTGCAATATGACTGTAACGAGATGTTCTCGATACTGTTCCGACAAGAATGCCTACACTTGGTGTATATCTCTGTCGCCGCAGCCGTTCACGCCTCGTACCCAAGAAGCAGCTGGTGGTTTCCTGTCGTGGGATGTATCTCGGGTTTCTTGGCGTACAGCCCGCCGCAGTTTAGTACTTCTGCAGACCCACCGGACGAGGTGAACATGAAGACCTTATTTAATATGTATGGCTTCGTTGCCATCCTTTTCTTGATAATCTCGATCATGACTTCGCTGAACGTACAAGCGCACTTCAAAAGACAAAGCTTGGATTGGTTTCTCCAAAGTTATTTGCACCAAAAAATGAGGAGCAGAAGAGGAAAAGAAGCTTGAAGACGAAAAGTTTCCACTGTAAAATAAAATATCACGATAATGCAAATGTACCACTATATAAAGTAGTTCATGATTTCCAGCAAGTACCATAGTGCCTGGTACTGCTGCTATTGTTGTTGTAAAGTTGTCATTGTTATTGTTTATTTATTAATACTGGTATTAAAAATGTTCACTTTCTTCTTGTCTCTACGCCGAGGCTGCTCTCGCATAGGTGTCGGCTTTCGGGTCATACGCCGAAAACAACACCGCCGAATTATGACCGCCAAATCCAAACGAGTTGCTCAACGCAACCTTCACTTTTAATTTCTCTTTCGTCGTGCCTACCAATAAATCTGTCCTCACGCCTTCGTCCGGCTCCTCCAAATTCTTATTCGGATGCAACTCGCCGGTCCCGATGGCTTTGATCACCGCCACCGCTTCAACCGCGCTCGCTGCGCCTAACAAGTGACCGATTAAACTCTTCGTCGAATTGATTTTCAACTCCTTATTCTCGCCAAATATATCCGTAATCGTCCTCAACTCGGCTAAATCTCCAGCTGGAGTACTCGTTGCGTGAGCGTTGATATAATTCACATCCTCCGCCAACACGCCGGCGTTTTTCAACGCCCTGCCGATGGCCAATCTCACTCCGTTCCCATTCGGTAACGGCTCGGTCATGTGGTGCGCATCGCACGTCGCCGCACCACCCAAAATTTCCGCCAAAATCGGAGCATCTCTCGCCAGCGCGCTCTCTAACGACTCCAACACCAAAACTCCACACCCTTCTCCCATGACGAACCCGTCTCTATTCTTATCCCACGGTCGACTCGCGCCTTCCGGATCGTCGTTTCTCGTCGACAATGCTTTACTCGCAGCAAACCCGGCAATCCCACTGCTCAAAACCGCTGCATCCGAGGCCCCAGCTAAGCACAAATCGCATTCCCCGTTTCTAATGTGATCAACTGCGTTCATCATGCAAAAGTTCCCAGTCGCGCACGCCGCCGCGATGGAATAGTTCGGCCCCATAAATTTCAAATCCATCGCGACTAATGCCCCGCCCATGTTCGTAATGGCGAACGGAATACAAAACGGATTCATTTTCTTAGAACCTCTTCCGGGCGTCCACAACTCAAAGTTCGCTTGCTGAAAACTGTGCATCCCACCCATGGCCGAGCCGATCACCACGCCGCACCGCTGTTTATCCAACTTGTTAAAGTCCTCGTTCCCTTCCTCGCGCATGTCCAATCCAGCCGCGATTAAAGCCTTCTTCGCCGCCGCAATCATGAATGAAATGTACGGGTCCGCTCTTTTAATCATTCTCGGTGCAACTAAACCGTCGCATCCGTCGAAATCGCGTATCTCGCCCGCGAACGTCGTCGTGATGTTCGACGCGTCGAATTTCGTGATTGGTTTTATGGCGCTCTCGCCGTTCAACAATCGATTGTAAAATTCATCCACGTCGTGGCCTAACGCGGTCACCGCACCGATGCCGGTGATGACGACTCTTTTCTTACCCGAGCGCGTGAGGTCGACGCCATCGGTGGAGGCGGCGGATATTCTCAATATTCGCTGCTGCTGTTGTCGATTATTGTGTCTGCTAATACGAGTAGAAGTAGTAGTGTATCTTCCCTTGTTTTTCTTGGCTCCGCTCGGGAAAAACTGTTGTCGATGTCTCGAGCAAGAAGACGACGAAGACGAAGCCGTCGACGCCATGGCGGAGCGGGAGGAGGCTAAGGAGACGCACGATAACATGTTGTACGTTTCTTGCGCGTGTATGTGTGTTATTAACTTTACTATATGCGCAAAGAAGTGCGTCGAGCGCGCGTCGAGGTGTAGCGTATCTGAGATGTGAGTCAGAGAGGGCTGGTTAGATAAGGTTTAGGGTGTTAATGGGACAAGAGCTTCTAAAAGCCGTGCGCCGCGGCGGTTGCCGGGTGCACCATTTTTTGTATCAGTATGTATTCTCTTTCTCTCGTTAGTTAAATATGAGTATTATGTATTATGTATACGTATCGTGTTATCTTCTTCGTCTTTTCCTCTCGCGATGTTTCGCCTCTCGTTCTCACAAACCAAACGCGCGCACGATCTCTTTCTCCTCCCTCTCGCTCGCCCCGCCTTTCTCTCGCGGCGATAGTAATATTGTATTACTCTTCTTCTTCTCATCTCTCCCAGTCGGAATCGACGTCGCCGTATTCGAACATACCGCAGTGCTCTCGTCTCGCCTTGTCGATTTCACCTTGGATGGCCTCGCGGTTGTCTTCTGAGGTTTGCGTGTACCCGACTTTGAAACGGGACATGCGGCACAAACCGGAGGCGGCTAAGATGCCTTGCACTGAACGTTCCGGGAGAAACTGTTCGGGCGAGTAAGGTTTCGCGAATTTTGTGTCTTTCTTCGTGTTGCTTGATGGTTCTTCTTGTTCGTCGTCTTCCACTGGCCATAACGTTAGCGTTAGCTCTGGACGCGCGTCGACGGCGGATGACCAAGCGTGATCAAAGTCAAACTTTTTCATTCGCGCGTCGACGATGGCGTGGAATTCGCCACCATGAACGAGGCGTTGAAACTCAGACTCGGCGACATCTTTGTAATCGCTGTGACGACTCGGCATGGCGATGTGAGCAAGCTGGCACAGTCTCGCTTGAGGAGGGTATGCGTTCAAAGAGACGTTAGAGTGCAACGGTCTCGCACGGCGAATGGATACGCGTTCGTTGTGACCAAAATCGATACACATGACGTCCAGTTCTTTCGCGTTTTCATCTCGATAATTCACCGTGGCGCGGTACCAGCTGTTGTCTTCCGGCGATTTGATCGCAACGAGATCGTTCAATTTCGGCTCAAAACCAGGCGGTGGGGCTTTCACGTCTGGATCGTCGTTCGCGTACTCTTTCTGCACCAGTTGCCACAGTTCGTTGGCGACGGAACGTTCGAGAATTTGCGCGAAAAATTTACCTTCCCGTAAAGTTTCCGTGACTCCGAGCCTAGTGGTAAACACAGGAGGGCCACTGTCTCTCGCTTGTGGATACGGTATGCTCGAGCTGCCTTTTCTATTATCGTATTGGTTTCTAGTAGATTGTTGTTGCTGCTGCGGCTGCGGATCGCTTTTCCTCATGACGGCAGCCGCCGCGGTTGAAGATGCGCTATTGACAGACGACAAGTAGCCGCCCGGCGATGCGTTGGCGTTGTTATTCATGATACCACCTTCGTAACCTGGCGGGGCATTAACTTTACCCGAGCCACTTGGCGATTGAACCCCGTTGTTATTTTCATCGTCATAAAATTTGCTTCCATAAAAGCTCGCCGGATTTTGGTCCTCGTTGAAACCGCCGAGATTATTCGCCTGCATCTCTTCCGCCAAGCGCCTAGCTTCTTCGGCTTCTTCGTCCCAGTCTTTCCAAATGCCAACTCTCGCAATTTTCGCAGCCTTCTCCACTTCTAACGCGCTCGCGTCGCCGTGAAAGGAAACTCTTGCCAGACCCGCGCGAACGAGTTCCGAGGCTAAATCCAAAGTCAACGTGTTGCACTCCAAAGTCCCTCGAAACGTCCCGGTTTTATCCACCGAATTCGCCGCAACTTGCACCTCTCTTTGATTCACTCTATTTCGAACGTAGTTCAAAGCCTCTTTCGCGAATGGTTCGTCTCTGGTCGGGCATCTCACCCCTGATAAACTCAACGTGAACACCGCGCCGGCGTTTTGAGAACTGACTCGAAACCTGTGTCCGTTGATACAGTGCTCCACGACGCCATGGAATTTCCCGGCTCTTTGCAAGAACGGTAAAAACTGCGTCGCCTTCTTTACATTTTCTGAGGCGTCGTTCAAATCGTGCGGAATTGGTGCGTCTTTAGGCGAGTGAATGCCCTTCTTTTGTTGTATAGCTTTACTTTCGGCGACGAGCAAATCGTCGTATTTATGCGATCTGGCTTCATTTTCTCTGTGACGAACTACCGAAGCCAAGCCTCTGATGACTAACAGTTCGGCGAGATTCGGCGCGTCTTCTGGTTCTGCTTCGATTGGAATTCCGTGATTGTTATATTGCGGCGGTTTCTTCACCACCTCGCCGATTAAAGCGATGGTGCCGAATTCGATGATTTTTTCTGGTATATCTCTCGCGTCGTTCCCGGCGATTGTTTTCGTGTATTCAAAGTTAACCTCCACTTTTTTCCCGATAACTCTCGTTCTCACGAATTCTTTTGCCTCTCTCGCGTACGGTTCATCTTTCACACTTCGTTCTCTGGCACCTCTCCCGAGCGGTGCGATTCTCGGCGCTCGAACCGAGGACAACATAACCTTCATCTCATCGCCTGTTCGCGAGTCTTCGACGATGACGGAATCTCCAGAAACGACCTCGATAACCTTTCCTTGAATCTTTCTACTTCTTCCCATGTTTTCGAAATGCGAATCCTCGTTCGATGGTGGCACGTAATCTTGCCAGATTCTAATCCTATTCGTCTTTGCGATTGCCTCGGCGTTCCTCAAAGGCGCCGCACCTCCTAAAGCCAACGCCGCGGAGTAATCCGAAACCTTCGCTAAACCTCTCTCCAAGAGAGCGTTCGCCAAGGGCACGATCGAGCTGTGATCATCTTTCGGTAACACCGACGCAAATCTGTTTCCGTATTTATCTTTACCAACAAAAGCCACTCGCACGTCTCTGTTCAACACGCTCAACTCGGCAAAATACTTCGCCTCTCTCGCGTGCGGTTCCGGTTCTTTTTCGTTCTTCTTCCCCATCGCCGGCGCGACGACTCCGGCTAACAAAATCGTCACCTCCGCACCTCTCGCGGGACCCTCTTCGCACACCGAAACTTTCATCGTGCTTCCATTCAACGCTACCTCTACGACGCAATGAATCGGCTCCACGCCTTTAGCGTCGATGAACTCGTCCACCAATCTCGGATCGCTTTTATTCCTCACAGCTTTATTCAACAAAAGAGGATCGCACGTGTGTTTCCCTCTAAAAAACTGCTTCGCGTCTTCTTCGGCTTCTTTAATCAACTGGTTTCGTTTCATCGCGTTTTCATCGTTCTCGTCCTCCCTCGACGGCTTCCCGACGCACCATCCGTTTTTGCAGTGCTCCAACGCCACGTCTCCCGCGCCGTCTTTAAACACCAACGCGAACTCTCTCGAAGCGTACTCGCTCTCCACTTTAAACGTCACCGGTTCGCCAATCAAGGCGCGTCTCAACGCTTCGCGCGATTGAAACGCGAACGGCTCGTCCGCGTACGATCCATCTCTTCGTCCCTACAAATAGGAGAGAGAATTTCACGGTAAAATGAATCGCATTAATAATAATAGGTAAAAGTACAGCCGCCGCCGCGGGAAAAAAAGAGAGAGAGAGAGAGAGAGGGTCATCAGGTCCGAGTCCAAACCAAAAACCTGTGAAAGGAAAAAGGCGAAGAAAAAAACAAATCTGCTTTTGTGTTCTGCGTTGTTCTGCGTACCATTCTCGGGGCGATGATACCCGCCAACGTGACGATCTTCTCCGGCGGTGGACCCGTGCTCTGTTTTAATAACGAGGGGTTGTTGAGTTTTGTTTGGTCAGCGCTTTAAAACGGACGACGACGAATAAGAAGAACGCGGAGAGAGAGACGAGAGAGAAAAGAACGATCTCGACGGCTGGGCGATGATCCCTTAACTCTGCCTCCGGTCTCGAAGAAGCGAAAAACAAACGACTAAGCGCGCAAAAGCGCGCGTAAAAAAACAACGACGCACGGTTGGTCCGGCGTTGGCGACAATCAGCACCGTGTCCCCGCTCGGGACGGCTTTGACCGTCCCGCGGAGCCATCCGGTGACCGGCATGATTGCTCGCTCTTTTTTTGCGTTTTTGTGTTTTTTGTGTTTTTTTTTCTAAGGTGAAGGTTGTTCGTTTGCTTTTTTTTGTAAGAGAGAGAGAGAGAGAGAGGAAGATGGATGTTTTCTACTAGAATTCGTTTGAGCGTTGTTTTGTCGGCGGTGACTTCTATGCGCTACGGGTTTGGATACACATTACATTTATGCGCACACGCGGGGCAGGCGAGATAAATCTCTCTCTCTCTCTCTCTCTGTTTTTGTTTCTCTTTTTTTTTCTCTCTCTCTCTCTCTCTCGCCGGGCGAGGCTATCGCGCGCTATGCTTAAAGGAATCTTTGCACGGCGTACGGCTGGAGCGAAAAGTCGAGCTCGTGCTCTTTCTTTTCCGCGAGGTCCGCGACTATTTTCCCGGTGATGCCGGCTAAGGTGAAACCGACGTGTTGGTGGCCGAACGCGTACACGACGTTTGATTTTACCGAGCTTCTGGAGATGACGGGGAGGTAATCCGGTAAAGTTGGGCGACCGCCGAGCCAATCGGAGGTTGGTTCTCGCGCGACGGCGGCGGGGAGGTTTTGGAGGAGTTTGCGAGTGGTGGTTTCCAGCGCGAGGAGGTTTTCGGCGGTGGGTGGTTGGTTTGGGCCGAATTCGACGAGACCGGCGGCGCGGAGACGAGACCGCAGCGGGGAGAGGATGAAGCCGCCGCGTTGGAAACACGTCGCTCGGGTCAAGAGCTCGGACGGGGACGCTTGGTCGGTATCCGAAAACTCGATAGAGTAGCCGCGCTCCGCGATGAGTGGGATGTCGCCATCGCCGCACATGCGGGCGATTTCTTTCGAACGCCATCCTGCGCAGACGACTATCGTGTGCACGTTGGTATACACGTCGCCATTTTTGGTGACGATTTCAGCCTTCGCTTCGTCGTTGGCGTTGTTTCTACCTGTTAGCTCCTCGTTTTGCGCGAGATTTTGTTCTTTTCTCACTTCAACCACTTCGCCGCTGACGCCGGATTTAATCACGACGGAACCACCGTTCGGACCTTTCATTTTCATCGCAAACTCAGCCAACTTTTTCAAAAACACATCCGGCGCTCTCAGCGACCACGCGTCTTTAAAAAAAATGCCACCGTTGGCAACCGCCGCGGCGGTCAAATTCGGTTCCAGTTTTAAACACTCCTCTGGCCCAACAATCTCTCCGTCACCTTCGTGCTCCCAAACGTTTCCCAACAACCGTCTCCGCTCCTCGTTCTTCTCGACGACTTCTTTCGAATCGAACCTGCTCTTCGTGAGCAACAAGTACCCGTTCCGGTTCGCGTGTTGCTCCATGAACGCCTTCGGGTTCACCCCGGCTAACCGCAACGTCTCTTTCCACGAACTCGACGCGCGTTTACACAGTTCCGACAATCCAACCGACGTTTTCGCGCTGTTTTCCGCGCTAGAGGCGCGTAAAAAATGCATCGCGAACCGCATCACTTCCATCGCGTTCGACGACGACAGTTGGAAGCTCAGAGGCGACTTTTCTTCTTCTTCTTCTGCGCTTTTGCTTCCACCAAACGTCAAACTACCGCCGAAAAATGCCTTCATTCCCACGGACAAAATGTTCATTCTGTTCTCGTTTAATCCAAACGTCGCGTACGGAGCAAACGTCCCGGCGTTGCCGTAGCTCGCCGCGTCGCCGTTTCGATCCGCGACGCCTTTGGATGATTTCTCCAATACAGTCACGGCAAAACCTCGCGACGCGAGATGAATCGCCGAGGAGATGCCGATGAATCCACCGCCGACGACGACGGCAGATTTCGTCATGGCGACAGTTTCTTCCACTCTTTCTTATTATTCTACCACAAAACGGCCGCCAGTCGTCATCTCGTGTTTATGCATGTTTGCGTGAAAAGTTTCCTCTCGGGAATGAAGAAATGGATATTTTTGGTGTTCTGTGAAATTAATAGCGCGCGAAAGAGAAAAGATGTCGCGAACGAACGTAACGATGATTCTTGTTGTGTTTCCACGTGCGTGTTAATAAAAAATGTGTGCGCACTGTTCTCTCTCTTTCTCTCTCTCTCTCTTTCTCTCTCTCTTTGTATTAATGTGCTTTTCTTTTTGTACTCTCTCTTTCTCTTTCTCCGCTAAAACGCTTGGACCAACCCGAACAGCGGGTTCGCCCGGCTGACGCTTTGTCGACCAGCCAGTTCAGATTCGTCAAACAAAAACGTCCCGGGGTCGTAGTAGATTTCTTTTTCTGCTCTGTCGTCGCAGAAGACCTCCGAGGTGACGCGTCGACCGACTGGTACCGGCGTGAGTTGTTCGACGGTGAGATGACCCGCCGACGAAATGTTTTCTCGCGTCTCTTCGATGAACTTCAACACCCTCGCGCCGGTTTCTAAATCTAAACCAAAGTTTTCCATGTCTTGCATCATTAGCGGCGCGAAGAGTTGGTTCTTGCGCAAGATGCCATGCATGACAAAAGCCGCGGCGTGTTCGCCCAACCCGTGCTTTTCCAACCATCGGACGGCGGTGCCGTCGCCGAGGAGTTCGCACAGCACGCGCTGGGTTGGAGGCGGCGGCGGCGCTTCGAGTTCGACGACTGGGTAGGAGTCGATCGGGCGTCGGAAGTTGGTACCAACTCGAGAACGTCCAGAACCACCGCTAGATCTTTTCGGGGCGTTCGGATCGCGAGGCTTCCGCGGTTCGCCTTTCGGTTTCTTTGGGGCGACGTAAGGGGCGACACCAACCGCTCGAGCAACTTCCAAGCGACTTCTGTACCGCTTGTTATCCGGGGCCCAGTACGTCGCGTCGTACGATCCGGCGGATGCGCCTTGCGTACGCATGGCGACGGTCACACGCCAAGCGCGGTCGAGGACGGCTCCAGATTTGGCGATGAACACTTTCAGTTGGTGCAAAAGGTATTCTGGGTCGCTGTTACTCACGGTGGGGATAGGACCTACCCATTCCGGCGGCCCCGGTACCGGAGGTAACGGGACAAACTCGTCGCCATTTTCGGTAATTGCCGCCGGTTTCGGAGCTTCTTGTTTTGTTGCCGCCGGTGCCGGTTTCTTCTTCGCGTTTTCTTCTTCTTTATCATTCATGTTAGTCGTGGTTGCTTGCGCTTCGTTGGCTTTAATAGGACGCGACGGAGAAGCTGTAGACGTTTCGTTCTTGTTCGGATTACGCTTCTCAACGCCCCCGTGCGCCACCGAGGTTTGCATGGTTCGCATCGCTGCAGTATTCTCGGTCTTTGCTCGCTTCGCGGCAGGTTCTTCTGCAACTTTCGGTAATTTCACTGGAGATTTCATCAAGCCTGTTTCGACGGCTTCTAAAACTTTCTTCGAGAGCGTGCGTTGTCGGCCAGAATTTCGAGTTGGCGCGACAGCTGGCTTCAGCTCTTCTTTCTTTTCCTTCGTCGGCGAGGGAATATCAATATCCATCTTATCGGCTAGCATAGACGCATGGAAACCAGTCGCACCAGCGCCATCGTCCTCGTTGTCTCCGTTGTTACCGCCATTGTGTTCGTTATCTTTGTTGGTGTCGTCTGGTTTCTGATCGCCGTTCGCTCCGCCAGCGCTGCCGCCGCCAGAGGATGGTCCAGGCCCTTTATTATTGTCGTTATCATCGCCACCATTACCGCTACTACCGCCGCCGCCGCTTCCATCCTTGTCTTCCGTCTTCTTCTCTTCGACTTTCTCTTCTGCATTCTCTTCCTCTTCTTTGACCATGCCCGGCATATCCTTAGGATCTTCCGGCTCTGGCGCGCGCTTTGGCATCGTCGGTTCGCCTTTCGCGTCGTACGTTGCCGCGTCTTTATCTGGAGTGTACGCAGCATCGATGAGCGCATTGAACAACGCTTGCGCTTTTTCCTTCGAAACAACCGCCTTGCCGTCGTCGAATAACTCGTCGAGCACACTGCCGCTCGCTGCTTTCGACGTCTCGTCCTCTCCACCGCCGCCGGTGGTTGAGGTTGCCAAAAGCATTTTTTGCATTTTTTCAATCAACATCGCGGTGGAAACTTTTGCCATTCTTCTTAAACCCATGCGATAACCTAACCGATACGTTTCATCTTCCGTGCAAAACTCGTTAGGTAGCTCTGCGAGAACTCTCGCGGCGTTGTGATGTTCCATCATTTCTTCCACGATCTCTACGCGGTCTTTCGGGGGCGGCGGTTCTGGGGCGTTCGGATCGGCGCCGTTCAAGCGAGTTCTTCGTCGTCCTTCGTCTTTGTTCTCTTCCTCTTTATCAGACTCGTCTCCGAAAGCTCCAGTCGCAGCGTTGATCAAAGCAGCCGTATCCGCAGCAAAAGGCGCGCGCGACGGATCTGCTGCGCCTCGTCGCCTCGCTGTTGGTCTCGGGACGTAGACTAGACCATCGTCGTCATCGTCGTCGTCATCATCGCTCTTTTCGTCGATTAATTTAACTTTCTCGTTCGCTAAATTCAAAACCTCCTCGTCGCCATCTTCGTACTCAATTTTCGAGTACGTTTGACCATCCACAGGCATATATTCTTGCTGAACGATTGTGCCGAAGAACCAATCGTTCTCCTTGGGCCAAAATACTTTGATCTTCGCGCCGTCTGGGTAGGTGCGTTTCGGTTTGCTCCTCGCTCCGCCGCGGTTACCCCCTCTCGACGGGGCCGAGGGTGCAGTGGCCGCAGCGACAGCGTTACCGCCACCACCGCTGCCTAAATTCGAAGCTCTTGGTCTACCAACTGGCTTTTTTTTCGTCATCCCCGGCGATCTCGTCCCGGTCACGCCCGCTCTCGGCGTATTCATCGGAATCGACTTGATCAGCTCGTTCGTCTTGCTCTCGTCCATGTTACAGTCCACGTCCGCGTACTTTCTCTCGTACGAGTGCAAATAGTTCTTGTAACACGTGATCAAATCGTGCCCAACGCTGGTCGCTTTGTGCGTGCTCGTATAATTCGCCAACTTTGGAAAAATCTCTCGACTCCAGTTGATTTTCCTTTCGCACGTGGTTTCGTCCGGGCCCCATCCGCCGCGAGCCACCACTTGTCTGTATATCCCAAACAGATCTAACTTATACCCGTTCAAAGTCTTCGCCGGCCAATTCTCCGGAGCTGTCCACGAGCGATCGTAGAAAAGAAAACGTCAGTGTGCTTCTTACCGCGCGATCGGCGACAAAGAGAGCGATAAAATACGCGGGAGTCTGAAAAACAAAACGAGGAGGTCTCTCCCTCTATACAAACCGCGCGAAACCGCGAGCGCGCGCCATCGAGATCGATCGCCCCTCCGCAGATCGATGATCGACCGCGCCCACGATCTCGTTCATCTCAAGCAGCAAATGAAAAGGGAGAGAGAGAAAGAGTTTTTGAAAAAAAATGAAAGAATCAAACACGCACACGACCCGTCCGGTACCAGTCTCTGCTTCTCAGGAATCGTCTGCAAATGCGCAATCTGTTGATTTGAATACAAACACACACAGAGAGAGAGATTTGAAAAAAATTAACATGTCAGTAACCGCGCCATGAAATCGCCATCCAAACACCAATAAACGATGGAAACCGAAAAGCGTAATGTCGAGCGGTGAAAACGCACCAAGTCTCGCAGGAATTCATCCTCGGATAAAGTTTCTATCGGCGTTCTCATGATGAGTGATCGTCCGCTGTTTTTCGTCGTCGTAGGGCAAAATTTTCTTCAATTTTTCCAACAACAGAGAGAGAAAAACCTCCAACTTTCCCGCTCGCGTCTCTCGATTTCTAATGCCGTTCTCGATCGCCCGCGCTTTCTCACGTTTCAAAAAAACGCGTATCGGACGGTATCAACGGACGCCGGGTAATATTAGCGAGTCGTCGAACGACCGTTCGGAGGGAAGTTGAGAGGTACGCGGGCGATGCGATCGATCGATGAAAATTTTCCTCCGCCCTCACGCAGAAGAAATGAGGAGAAAACGAGAGAGCGCTTCGTTCGAGAATTCAATTCAAAATGCCAAAAATTTTTTACGAGGTTTTTCATCATCTTTTACACGAAGGGCAGATATTTTGTTAACACAACGAGAGGGAGGAGCTGGGTGAGCGAAAAGAGAGCGAAAGAGAAAGAATCAAAGACGAGAGATGACGACTTCCGGTACTTTCTCGTGCAAATTGTGCGCGTATATATACAAGTATGGGTCTGCTCTCCTCCGCGAGCGCGCTCTTTCTTGTCTCTCTCTGTCTCTCTTTCCCTCTCGCGAGGCGAAGGTTTTTCGCTTTGAACTCTCTCTTCTGTATTCTTCTTCTTCTCTCTTTCTCACGGCGAGAAGCTTTCGACGACGGCTGGAGGAGAGAAAAGGCTCTCCAATCTATCCGCAGCCGCGCAAAGGAGCGTTAAAGTGTCGTCTTCGGTGCCTCTGAATGCGTCGTTCTTTACGATGGATGTTCGTCGTCGTCCGTCGGTGAGCGCGGGCGTTCTTCTCGACGCTTTTGGTTTCGCGGCGTTTTTTGGTTTAGAACCTTTGTTGTTCTTATTGTTATTCGCAGAGTCTGTGGTTGGCGTCGCCGAGGAAAATTTGCTGCGTTTCTTCGTCGGCGGCGAGAAAAGAGTCGGGGTTGTTTTCTTCGTCGATCGGGACGAGCGCGCGGGAGGAGGTTTCTCAGTTTTCTCCTCTGGAGTCGAAGGCGCGGTTACGCTCTTGGATGGATCTAGGGCAAAAAATCGTTGATGATTTTTGTTGACGTTCATCGTTTCTTCGCCGTCGTCGGTGCCAGTCGCCGGTTTCTTCTTCTTCGCGGGCACGCTTAAAGTCGCCGCCGTCGCGTCGTCTGCATTTTCTTTCATCGCCGCCACTTTATCAAACTGAATCGGTTCGAGAGACCCTTTCTTTGCCTCGTCCTTTTCCTCTCGGAGAGATATTTGCTCCATCGAAGCGGTAATAGGCGGGAAAGCTTCCGCTAAAGATCCTTTCGCGACAGGCGCGAATTTAGCGTTTGGTTTTGTGCCACTTTTATTGCTATTGCTATTCGCGTTCTCTTTGCCGCCGCTACTTTTCGTTCCGCTCGTCTTTCTCTTCTTCCTCTTCTCGCCCTCTTCTTCGTCTTTCTTCGCTCCGTCCTCCTCCGCTTCGTCCGTCGTCTGTCTCTTCTTCTTCTTCTTTTTCCCCTTCTCCTCCTCTTCCTGCGTTTGGTTCAACTGATAAAACCTCGCGCGACATTGTTGCGCTGTCCTACCTTCAATATCTCGCGCGATAAACGCCCACCTCGCCCCGTGCGTCTCGAACGCTTTCTTTAACCTCTCGTCCTCCTCCGTCTTCCAGTTCCCTCTCTCCACGCTCGGGTCCAAATGTCTTCGCCATCGTCCCATGCACTGCTGATCGGTTCGACCGCTCAGAGATCGCGCTATGATTGCCCATCGTTGCCCGTGTTGGTCGTACAGTGCCGCTAACTGTTTCGTTCGTCGTGTGTTTTCGGAGAACAGAGAGAGAGAGAAAAAAAAAAGAGTCCGCGGTTAGAAAATACGTCGGGATACGCTTCCGAACGACGTGGGAAAACTACGAACGCGCGCGAGAGAAAGAGAAAGTAGCAGAAAGCGCCCCAACAAAAAAACAAACAAAACAAACGGAACAAACACCAAAACTTCCACGCGTTCGCGATGTCTTCTATTTCTTCTTCTTCTTCTTCTTCTTCTTCTTCTTCTTCTTCAAAAATCCGACATCGACTCGTCCTCCGAGACGAGTCTCTTGTCTTTTCAAAAACGAACTTGAGGGGGGAGAGCCAAAAAAAAACGGACAAAAAAGTAACAAAACGAGGTCGTTGACTCGGATCTCTCTCTCTCTCTCTCTCACGTCCGTTGGTCTCTTCTTCCGCGTTCTTTTCGAAGGAACGAATCGAATAATCACAAAACGAGAGAGAGAGATGCAAAAGTAAAAACAATCGCATTCGGTCGCGCGTGTTCTCACCTTTTCGTCTTCCTCCTTCGTCCACTTTTCTCGCCTGATGTTTGGATTCACGCGATGTCGCCATCGCTGCGCGCATTGTTGCCCGGTGCGTCCAGGAAGCGACGCCGCGACGGTGGCCCA
>Ga0255772_10003917_pt1 | contig 14149 bp, 13 predicted proteins | sample 071ome_34_FD_179970 | JGI IMG/M metagenome (GOLD analysis project Ga0255772, IMG submission 179970) | Coastal salt marsh microbial communities from the Groves Creek Marsh, Skidaway Island, Georgia - 071411BT metaG (version 2) | ecosystem: Environmental > Aquatic > Marine > Intertidal zone >...
GGCACCGTTTGCCGCCAGTGAACCGGGTATCAGCACCTATGACACCTTCGCGGGTGTGCTACTCGATTTAGTTGCTAAGGGTGAACTCACCCTAGAAGGCGCCATTCAAGCCGTGGCCAGCCAACCGGCAAACGTTCTGGGAATCAAACGCAGTGGCATTCAGTTAGAAGCGCAGGCGAATCTGTGCATCGCCGACTTGAACGCAGCGACCCAAGTGACCGAACAAACCATGGCCTCGGGCGGGGCTAACAACCCATGGTTGGAGCAACGCTTAAAAGGCGCCGTCACTTGCACCATCAACGGCGGACACATCGTCTTCAGATCCTAGACAATAAAAACGGGGCGCTATGCCCCGTTTTTTTTCTTAACGATTCAACTCTAGCGTCTACGGTAAACACCCTTCTTCCGTCTTTAACCAGCGCTGCCCCATAAGCACAGGCTGGCGTTGCTCATAACCCACTTCACTGAGTAAGCAGCTGCGTTTTCCATCCTCAATAAACAGAGAATGATAGCCACGCACAAAGCGATTCATTTCATCGACCCCCTGAACCACCAACTGTGTTTGCAAATGCGTCTTACGCTCAAGTTGCAAGCTGTCCTCAACGTTACCTTGCTCAAATCGGGTCATTAACCAGCGAACATCCTGCTCAACCCTCGCTTCGGCCTCTTTCGCAATCTGTTTATATTGGATGAATGTCCACACTAAAAATACTAAGACCGCCGCCCCTAGAAAAAGTAAAGCCCGCTTCATATCAATCTCCTTAAAACAAAAACGCCCTCACGCGGTATTCCGCGTAGGGCGTTGTGTTCATATTACTAGCTACTAGTCCTGTAAGGTTAAACCTTTCGTGGCGGTGCTCAACTGGTCAGGATCTTCTGACGCCAGCTTGATCATCAAACGCAAATCGTTGGCGCTGTCTGCATGGCTGAGCGCTTCTTCATAAGTAATTTCACCCGCCTGATAAAGGTTATATAACCCTTGATCAAAGGTCTGCATACCCACCTCTGTGGATTTACTCATCAGTGCTTTCAGTTCGTGCACTTCACCTTTACGAATAATGTCAGACACTAACGGCGTATTCAGTAACACCTCGACGACGGCCCGTCGCCCCTTGCCATCCGGAGTTGGAATGAGCTGCTGTGCAACAATGGCTTTTAGGTTGAGAGACAAATCCATCCATACCTGAGTATGAGTTTCAGGCGGGAAAAAGTGAATCACACGGTCTAAGGCTTGGTTCGCGTTATTCGCATGCAACGTCGCTAAACATAGGTGACCCGTTTCTGCGAAGGTAATGGCATGATTCATGGTCGCGGCGGTTCGCACCTCACCAATCATGATCACGTCAGGCGCCTGACGCAGCGTATTTTTTAGTGCGACCTCGAAGCTTTCGGTATCCAGGCCCACTTCCCGCTGCGTCACGATGCATCCCTGATGCTGATGCATGTATTCGATAGGGTCCTCGATACTAATAATGTGGCCGCGACTATTTTGATTACGGTAACCAATCATGGACGCTAACGAGGTGGATTTACCTGCACCCGTGGCCCCCACAAACAACACTAAACCCCGTTTCGTCATGGCGATGTCTTTAATAACATCAGGCAAACCAAGTTGCTCAATTTGTGGAATACGCGTTTCAATTCGACGCAGCACCACGCCCGCCAGATTTCTTTGGAAAAATGCGCTAGCACGAAAACGACCCACACCACTGGCACTGACCGCAAAGTTTAATTCTTTTTTGCGATCAAACTCTTCCGCTTGATCCTTGCTCATCATGCCGTAGATGATTTCTTTGGTTTGCTCAGGGCTTAATGGTGACTTGGTCACCGCATGAATTCGCCCATGCACTTTCATGCTGGGAGGCATACCCGCCGTGATGAATAAATCCGACGCGGTTTTTTCGACCATTAAACGCAATAACTTTTCAATGTCCATTAAGACGTCCTCCTAAGGTGCATGGCCTTAGGTTATTTTCTTTATTAAAAATTCTCAGGGGTCTTGGCTTTTTCACGAGCCGCTTCTGGCGTGATGATGCCCTTTTGTACCAAGGCCTTCAGACTTTGGTCCATGGTCGTCATACCTAAAGATCCACCGGTCTGGATGGCGCTGTACATTTGCGCAACTTTATCTTCACGAATCAGGTTTCGAATCGCAGGGGTACCCACCATGATTTCATGGGCGGCCACACGGCCACCGCCTTTCTTCTTCAATAGCGTCTGTGAAATAACGCCCTGCAACGATTCGGATAGCATAGAACGAACCATGGATTTTTCTTCAGCTGGGAATACATCCACAATACGGTCAATGGTCTTAGCGGCTGATGTGGTATGCAGGGTACCAAATACACAGTGACCGGTTTCTGCCGCTGTCAAAGCCAAGCGAATGGTTTCAAGGTCACGCATCTCACCTACAAGAATAACGTCAGGGTCTTCACGCAGGGCTGAACGAAGTGCCTCGTTAAAGCCAAGGGTGTCACGGTGTACTTCACGTTGGTTAACAAGCGACTTCTTACTGTTGTGCACGAATTCGATTGGGTCTTCGACCGTGAGGATATGCTTATAGTAATTATCATTAAGATAATCCAGCATGGCGGCCAACGTAGTGGATTTACCCGAACCGGTAGGCCCTGTCACCAATACCAGCCCACGGGGCTTGGTTGCGAGATCTTTAAATATCTGACCCATGCCCAAGTCATCGCAGGTTAACACCTTGGATGGGATCGTACGAAATACCGCGCCTGCACCACGGTTATGGTTAAATGCGTTAACACGGAAACGGGCAACGCCTGGCACTTCAAACGAGTAATCCGTTTCTAGGAACTCTTCAAAGTCCTTACGTTGCTTATCATTCATGATGTCGTACACAAGAGCGTGTACTTCTTTGTGACTCAATGCTGGCAGGTTAATACGGCGAACCTCACCATCCACCCGAATCATGGGCGGTAATCCCGCCGAAAGGTGTAAATCCGATGCCCCTTGCTTTGCAGAAAACGCCAGCAATTCCGTGATATCCATTAAACTGTACTCCGCTAATAGAAAGTGCTTGCTATAGTGTAGTTCATAGACGGCTCAAGCCGTGCCATAATACCCACCTTTGCGTGCACGGACGACCAAACTAGGGCGCCGTTATCATTGTTTTAATTGGCCTTCATTGTAACCAGACCTGAAAATAAAACCATGTCCGATTTTCAATCTGCCGATCATTTATCGGAATCTTACCAACAGGTTCAAGCTGAAATTGATTTGGCCTGTGGAAAAGCCCAGCGAGATCGCTCAGAAATCACGCTTCTTGCGGTATCCAAGAAACACCCTATTGAGGCCATTGAAACCGTTTTTAATCTAGGCCAGCGCTGTTTTGGCGAGAATTATGTGCAAGAAGGCGTCGATAAGATTCAAGCGTTGCGCCACCTTGACATCCAATGGCACTTTATTGGGCCCCTGCAATCCAATAAGAGCCGCCTTGTGGCCGAACATTTTGACTGGATCCATACAGTGGATCGAGCAAAAATCGCGAAACGTCTCAGCGAGCAACGCCCAGATCACTTAGCCCCCCTTAATCTATTAATTCAGGTCAACGTGAGCAATGACCCGGCCAAATCGGGTATCCAGCCCGAGGATGTTGCCGACCTAGCAAACGCCATCAATGATTTGAGCCGAGTAACACTCAGGGGGCTCATGTGCATTCCCGCTCAGCAAACAAGCGCTGAGTTGGCGCACGATTTTTCGACCATGCAGACGCTCTTCAATGATCTAAAGGCGTTGTATCCATCGGTGGATACCCTGTCCATGGGCATGTCTCAAGATTTGGAATTAGCCATTATCCATGGCTCAAGCATGGTTCGAATCGGCACAGCTATTTTTGGTGCGCGTACTTAATTCATACTTTACATTTAAATCGGTAACAGAGAATTCATTCATGGCAAATATTGCATTCATCGGCTCAGGTAACATGGCCAGCGCCATTTTAGGCGGACTCATCAACAACGGCACTTCACCGAAAAACATTTGGGCTTGTGACCCCAGTGAAGAAAAACTTAACCAGTTGAACGCGCAATTTGGCGTCAACGTAGAAACCCAAAATAAAAAAGCCATTGCCGTTGCGGACGTGGTCATCTTATCGGTCAAACCTCAGGTCATGGAGCAAGTCATTGCACCACTGAAGGCGACGCTAGAAGAAAAGAGACCCCTTATCATTTCGGTAGCCGCAGGTATTAACCTATATAGCCTGAACGCCTGGTGCGGTGCCCAACAAGCCATCGTACGATGCATGCCGAACACACCGGCACTCGTAGGCAAAGGCGCCAGCGGGCTTTTTGCCAATGAGCATGTTAGTGAAGAGCAGCGTGCGTTGAGTGAAAGCATTCTCGATGCGGTCGGCATGAGCGTATGGGTTAACACTGAAGATGAACTAGACATTGTCACCGCCATTTCAGGTAGCGGCCCAGCCTACTATTTCTTATTTATGGAGGCGATGACCGCAGCCGGTGAAGCCATGGGCCTCAGCGCAGAAACCAGTGAAGCGCTCGTGTTGCAAACGGCTTTAGGCGCAGCCACCATGGCCAGCGAAAGTGACTTGCCTGCCGCTCAATTACGTAAAAATGTCACGTCCCCCAATGGCACCACCGAGCAAGCGATTTTAAGCTTTCAAAACAATGGATTAGAAAGCCTCGTGGCGAAAGCGATGGAAGCGGTGCGCAGACGCAGCCACGAACTGGCTGAAGAGCTAGGTGAAAAACCTTAGTTTATTTCTGATCTGGCTGGCATTGAAAAATAATACTCAATGCCAACCCCTCTTCTGTTGGCAGTACGCTAATACTTCCTTTTAAAACTTGCTGCACAAGCGTGTACACCCGATACAGCCCCAGGCCTGCATTACCTTCCCGCCCTCTTTTAGAGGTTACAAATGGATCAAACAACGCAGGTCCGATTTCAGGCGACAGTCCTCGGCCATTGTCGCGAAAAATAAATTCACACCCTTCACTCATATGATGCAATGTCATGGAAATATGTTTTTCACCGGTTTTGCCTTCAAACCCATGCACCACAGAATTATCGATGAGTTGATCCACAATCATACTCCAGACACCGGGATAGGTTTTAATGGCGGTGGCGGATTCCCCCTCACACACAATCGACACTGAGTCATCTAATTTAAACTGCTGCGCTGCTCGCTCTTTAATGTGTTCCAGCAAAACCACATCGACTTCTTCGATATCTAAGGGCGTCACAGAGATTTGTTTGAAACGGGCAATCAAACCAGACAACCTTTGTAGATTATCAGACATCATGTCGACAATGGATAAACTGTCATTTAAGAAATCTGCAAACTCATTTTTTTGCAGCCGATCCGCTTCAAATTGATGTTTGGTTTTATTCAGTAAATCTCGCCCAAGACTGAGAGACGTAATGGTCGTACCTAACGGTGTCGACATCTCATGACTCACCCCAGTCACCAATTGCGTAATGGTATTTAAGCGTTCTCGCTCCATTACATCATGAATAAATTGAGATTGTTTTCGTGCCGTTATGTCTGTTACAAATCCTTCAATAAGATCCGTATTATCCATCTCTGTTGCACGTAATGTGATCGAACAATTGATCACTTGGTCATCGCATCGAGTGACTTCGGTTTCGTGATCCAGTACCTGACGGTTTTTTAATACCAACTGAGTCAGTGCATCCGCATTATTAAAACGTGCTCGCACTTCCATTGAGCGCTCGATCATGTCCATCTCCGAATCATAACCCAGTAGCTCAACCAAGGTGGGATTAGCGGCTAACAACTGGCCTTTGGTACTCATGCGAAAGATCCCCACAGGTGCACTATTGAACATATCTTGCAGCATGTGCCGTTGCCGTTCTGCATCCTTCTGCGAGGCCAACGCCAATGACATAGCGGCCTTCTTTTCTTTGCGTTCTGTTCTGAAACGTTGCGCCAGCGCGAGAGACAAGATAATGGTTTCAGCCACGCCACCAATGAGATTCGCATTACGAGTTAGTAAGTTGCTCTCAATCCAGCCCATCGAAGACATGGGCAACACGGCCAAGCCGACCAATAATACAAACCATGCCAAGGTATATATGGCGGCCACCGGCACCTTCAGATAGGTTAAATAGAGCCCCATGCCTAACACCACCAGGGAAATGATAAGACTCAGCACATTAATAATGGCCACGGAAACAGATAGGCCTAAGAACGGAATCACGAAAACGAATAGCCCCACCACAACCACCGTGCCTCTTACGGCGCGGGCAAATCCGCTTAGATGTTTAGGCAAGTTCAATAAATAGTAGGGAAATAACAACGAGGGAATAATGAGCAGCCCACCGACCACAGGTAAGCCGTACGCATTCAGCATCGGATAGCCAGACCAGAAGTAGTAATAGCCATCGCCATTGAGCACTAAGATGAACAGCAAATAGCTGAGAACATAAGCCACATAATAGTAATAGGCCTTATCTTTAATGCTGATAGCCAAGCCAAGGTTATACAGCGCCATCACCAACAAAATGCCGTAGACCATACCGGAAAGCAGGACGGCCTGTTGTAAGTGAAAATCATGGGATGATTCATCCACCAGCTCAAGGTCGAGTAACAGGGCATTGTGAGAGGCCACGCGGATGAAATACTGTCGAGACTCGCCAGGCATTAAGCGAATCGGGAACGCTGCATTTTTCTCTTCTACGGGGCGGGTTACTCCTAGAACATGGTCCCCTAGATACCAGATCTGATCAGGGCGATCAGCACCTTCGCTGAAGCCATGAACATCAACAAAGTCGTGGGCATGATAAGCAAATCGCGCAATTCGATATTGCTCAGAGTCCAGCGTATTGGTCACACTCAGCCGGATCCAAGCCTCATCCCTTCTAAAGCCGAAATTCCCCAGTGAGACCGCCGAATTCCAGCTGGCCTCAGGCCAAGATTGAGCCTGCTGCCAAGTCGTATCCAGCGCAGCGAATTGATAGGCCAGCCGATACTCGACGCCCTGGGCATTGATAACGTAAGCCACTCCGAAAGAGGACCAAAAAAGCGCGCCAATAAAGACGCATATTCGCATGATCATCTTTTCAGTGTAGCGTGAACTGAGGTATTCACAGCCCTTTCCCATACCTCGAATCGACCCTTTACCACTACAAGGAATAGGGCATCAAACCTCGCTCAGCAAGGGAGACAACCTCACCATCACCAACGATGAAGTGATCGAGGACCCTCACATCCATCAGCGCGAGTGCCTGCACCAATTTTTGAGTGATTCTGATATCCGCATCGCTGGGCTCCGCGACCCCTGAAGGGTGATTATGGGCAAACATTACCGCCGCCGCGTTATGCTTGAGCACCCGCTTTACCACCTCCCTTGGGTAGACCGATGCAGCATCGATGGTGCCATTAAACAGGGGCTCATAGTGGATAAGGCGGTTTTGGTTATCAAGGTAAAGACAGGCAAACACCTCATGGGGCAAGTGCCGCAGCTCATGAGTCAGATAATCGCGAACCGCATCGGGGTGAGAAAAGGCTTGGCCGCGATCCAGTGTCTGCTGCAAATGACGCTTAGCCATCTCCAACACCGCCTGTAGCTGCGCATATTTCGCAGGGCCCAGTCCATTGTGGGCACAAAACTCCATTTGATCGGCCTCCAGGATCGGTCTCAGACCATCGAAGTGAGTGAGCAACTCTCTCGACATGTCCACGGCGGTTTTCCCTGGCACCCCAGTTCTCAAAAATATTGCGAGGAGTTCAGCATCACTGAGGGCCGCAGCCCCCTGCTGGAGAAGTTTTTCCCTTGGCCGCTCATCTGCTGGCCAGTCGGTTATCGCCATGTTTCACATTCCTTATGCTTGGGGTCTGTATTCAGTTATCCGTCACTGAGTTTGTTGTTATACTGCGCCAAGATTTAAGGAGCAAGTAGGCAAGCGAGTATGCGAAGGCTAACCAACAAACGAATTTTACTGGGCATCACAGGCGGCATTGCCGCATATAAGAGTGCCGAGTTGGTCCGTGCCTTAGTAAAAGCCGGTGCCGATGTGAGGGTCGTCATGACCTCTGGGGCAAAAGAATTCATTACCCCATTAACGCTGCAGGCTTTGTCTGGGAACCCCGTGCATCACAGTTTGCTCGACCCAGAAGCTGAAGCGGGGATGGGCCACATTGAACTGGCCAAATGGGCAGACTTCATACTCGTCGCCCCGGCCAGCGCCAACTTCATTGCACGCCTCAGCCAAGGCATGGGGGATGATCTACTCACGACTCTATGCTTGGCCAGTGACGCCCCCATGGCCATCGCGCCTGCCATGAATCAAGCCATGTGGGCCGATGCCGCAACGCAGCGAAACATTGAAACGGCCCATACGCTCAAGTCCATACAGATTTGGGGGCCAGATCAAGGGGAGCAAGCCTGTGGCGACGTAGGCCCGGGGCGCATGCTAGAGCCGGACGTTTTAGCTGGCCAACTCGCCGATCAATTTGAAACTCTGAGCCTCAGCGGCAAGACGGTCACCATCACCGCAGGGCCGACGCAAGAAGCCATCGATCCGGTGCGCTACATTAGCAATCACTCCAGCGGAAAGATGGGGTATGCCCTTGCCCAAGCCGCCATTGAGGCCGGCGCTAAGGTAAACCTCATTAGTGGTCCGGTACGTCTTACGCCTCCAGAACGTTGCCACACACTGCACGTAAAAAGCGCCCAAGACATGCTCGAAGCGTCGGAATCACTGATTGAACAAACCGACATCTTTATTGGTGCTGCCGCAGTGGCGGACTACCGCCCGGCCAATGTTGCGCAGCAAAAAATTAAAAAACACCAAGATGCCATGAGCATCGAGCTGGTAAAAAATCCTGACATCATCGCCACCATCGCCGCCCGTACGGACAAACCTTTCACAGTGGGTTTTGCTGCCGAAACACAAGACGTTGTAGCGTATGCAAAAGGTAAACTCGAACGAAAAAACCTCGACATGATCGTGGCCAATGACGTCAGCCAAGAAGGCATTGGCTTCAATAGCGACCGTAACGCCATCGTCATCATTGATCGCGAAAGCCAACAAGCGTTTGCCGAGTCCAGCAAGCAACAACTTGCACGTGATATCGTGTCACATATTGCCAAACTGATTTCAAAATCGTAAACGAACCACCGAGCATCCCATGAAGAAACGTTTTCAGGTTAAAATTTTAGATAGCCGCCTAGGCAATGACATCCCAATGCCTCACTACGGCACAGACGGCAGCGCTGGTTTAGACCTTAGAGCCTGTTTAGAAGGCAGCCTCACCCTAGAACCAGGTGAAACCAAACTCATCCCAACCGGCATGGCCGTCTACATTGAAGACACCGGTCTTGCGGCGATGATTTTACCGCGCAGTGGCCTTGGCCATAAGCACGGCATCGTATTGGGTAACCTCGTCGGCCTCATCGACAGCGACTACCAAGGTGAGCTGATGGTGAGCTGCTGGAACCGCAGCGATAAACCTTTCACCATCGAAGTCGGTGAGCGTATCGCCCAATTGGTCATCGTACCTGTGGTGCAAGCTGAGTTTGATTTTGTTGAAGAATTTGCTGCGACTGAGCGTGGCGAAGGTGGCTTCGGCTCCACAGGAACAAAATAACCACAAAAGCAAAACACACTGTCGGCGATGTTCATGGCAACATCGCCTAAGACACAGCGCCAAGGATGGGGGTTTAATAGAGAGTGTATGGGTATGTTTCAATTGGCCAGCGAGATTTTTCGTGAGTACGACATACGTGGTCAGTACCCCCTTAAACTCAATGAAAAGGTAGCCCATTTAATTGGCCAAGCCTTGGGCAGTGAAATTCTATTGGCAGGTCAACACTCCTGTTATGTGGCCTGGGACGGCCGCCTTTCTAGCCCATCCTTAAAGGATGCCTTCGTCAGCGGCCTTTGCAGTACTGGTTGCGATGCCTTGCTCATTGGGCAAGCCCCCACCGCGGCCGCGTTTTGGGCGATCAAACAGAATAAGCTCAGCTGCGCTGTCATCACGGGCAGTCATAATCCCAAACAAGATAACGGCATCAAAATCGCAGTGGCCGGTACCGCACGAAGTGGTGACGACATCCAAGTGCTGCGATCTCGCATCGAGCTTAATTTGTTCGAAACTGGGCAAGGAAAAGTCATTCACGCAGAGCACATACTGCAAGCCTACCAAGCAGCCCTCGTTGAACACGTTCAACTCCAACGCCCATTAAAAATTGTATTAGATAGCGGCAACGGTGTCGGTGGCCCTACCGCACTCAAGGCCTTTGAGTCTATTGGTGCCCAGCTCATTCCCATTGCATGTAAAGTGGACGGTGAATTTCCTCTGCATCACCCCGACCCAGCTAAAACGAAAAACCTCAAATGGTTACAGGAAGCGGTGGTGGAACAGGAGGCCGACATTGGCATCGCCTTAGACGGAGACGCCGATCGGATCGGTGTGGTCGACAACCTAGGTGATGTGGTGTTACCAGATCGAGTCAGCCTAATATTTGTCGAAGACATTTTAAAACATCAGCCCGGTGCCACCTGTGTGTTTGATGTGAAGTGCACCGCAGTTTTAGCAGACGTGATCACCGACCTAGGTGGCCAGCCAAAAATGATCGCCACAGGCCATACCAGCATGAAAAAAGTGGTGAGAGAAACTCAGGCACCGTTCGCAACAGAGTTAAGTGGGCACATTCTATTCAACGATCAACACGGCTTAGGAGTCGATGACGGAATTTACGCAGCACTGAGGCTCTGTGAATTAGTGAGTCAGTCACCCCGGCCTCTTTCTGAGCGCCTTGCCCAGTATCGCCAACCCGTTGCTACGGAAGAAATTCAACTACCCGTTGCCGATAAAGACAAATTCAGCATCATGAAATTCATTGCCGCCCGTGGCTTTCAAGATACGGATAAAATCCTTGTGGACGGCCTACGCATTCAGTGGCCCCATGGCTGGGCGCTCGTTAGAGCCAGCAATACAACCCCCTGCTTAACCCTGCGGTTTGAGGCCGATAACGTATCCCGTCTGCAGTCGATTCAGCAGATGGTCATGGCGGAACTGCACCGCCTCGTGCCACAGATACCCAACTCTCTGACGTCTATCAAGTCATCACAGCACTAACGTATTGTCATTGTAATGAGTATAATGCTCGGCAAAACCGACTTTCTAAACCATTATGCGAATTGCCATGCCTTTATCCCGTGACGACGCCTTTAATATCGCCAAAGTATTGAGCGAAGCGCTCCCATACATTCAACGTTTTGTCGGCAAGACCATCGTCGTGAAATACGGCGGCAATGCCATGACCGAAGACGTACTGAAAAACAGCTTCGCCCGAGATATGGTGATGCTAAAGTTGGTGGGTATTAATCCTATCGTGGTTCATGGTGGCGGCCCACAAATTGGCGATTTACTTGATCGTCTAAGCATCGAAAGCCACTTCGTGAACGGCATGCGAGTCACCACATCGCAAACTATGGACGTGGTGGAAATGGTATTAGGGGGCCTCGTCAATAAAGACATCGTTAACCTCATCAACCAAAACGGTGGCCAAGCGATCGGTTTAACGGGAAAAGACGGTCAACTCATCAAGGCAAAAAAACTCAAAGTGACGCAAAAGTCACCGGACATGCAACAGCCCGAAATCATCGACATTGGTCATGTGGGCGAAGTAGCCCACATCAACACCAAGGTGCTTGAGATGCTCTCGCAATCCGACATCATTCCTGTCATCGCCCCCATTGGCGTAGGCGAAGATGGTGCCTCCTATAACATCAATGCCGACCTTGTGGCGGGCAAAGTGGCCGAAGCGGTTCAGGCAGAGAAACTATTGCTGCTGACGAACATCGCGGGTCTGATGGATAAAGAGGGCAAAATCCTAACCGGACTCACCACCGAACAAGTGGACGCCCTGATCGAAGATGGCACCATTTATGGCGGCATGCTGCCCAAGATTCAATGTGCATTGGATGCGGTCAAGGCCGGTGTCACCAGCGCGCACATCATCGACGGACGAGTCAGCCACAGCACCATGCTGGAAATCTTCACAGATGAAGGTGTTGGTACACTGATCACCAACGACGAATAGTCGTTTAGCGCCAAACCTTATAGCCGAATGACGGGAATCCCCCCTCATTCGGAAGAATATTCAATAATAAAAGCGGGTAAATAAAACCAGGTCACGAAATCAGCCTTTATCCATTGCAGCCAGTGACACTCGGCATTAGGATAAAGCTCTTTCTGATCCAAGTAAGACGTTTATGACGGAACGGGAACAAAAACCATCTCGCAAGCAGCAAATATTGCAGGCGCTTGCCCACATGCTGGAAATCAATCCAGGTGCGCGTATCACCACTGCTAGCCTCGCCAAAGAGGTTGGAGTTAGTGAGGCTGCACTGTATCGACACTTTCCAAGCAAAGCGAAAATGTTTGAAGGCCTCATTGAGTTCATTGAAGCCACTATTTTCACGCGCATTAATCGCATTCGTAGTGAGCAAGAAGAAACCTTGGCTCGCATCGAGCAGTCGATGACGTTGATTCTTACATTCGCGGAAAAAAATCCAGGTATGTGCCGAATCCTAACGGGCGATGCGCTATCGGGTGAAACGGAACGATTACGTGCTCGTATTGCCCAATTTTTTGAACGCTTAGAAACCCAGTTCAAACAAATTCTGCGCGAAGCTGAACTTCGAGACGTTAAAAGCTCACGTATTAATGAAAGTGCTATGGCCAACTTGCTATTGGCACTGATCGAAGGTCGCATTCGCCAATATGTACGCAGTGAATTTAAAGCTAAACCCCTCACACATTGGCAAGATCAATGGGCGTTTCTTGCAGGCAATATTCTGGTCGAAACAGAACTTGTTTAGCCCTTAGAAAACCCAAAAAACCAGAGCCTGTCTCTGGTTTTTTTATGCCCAACGATTGGCTAAAACAATCGCCCAGTTTCATCATTGGTTTTCCTGATCGCAGCGAAAGGTATTACCGAATTCAGCTACCTGAATATCTTGGGTATAAATCTCCTGCCCTACCTAACTACAACAGGAGAAACACCCGTGCAAACCCAACCCAAAAAATGGCTAAAAGGCATGGCGCTATCACTCGCCACCTTGACTGCCTGTTCTGTGATGGCATCTCCCGGTGCCAAAAGCAATCAGTTTTGGTGGCCAGAGCAACTAGACCTAGCACCACTAAGAGCCCATGACGTGCGTTCAAATCCTTACGGCGAAGACTTCGATTATGCCGAAGCGTTTTTAACGCTGGACTTAAACCAAGTTAAAAAAGACATCAAAGACGTTCTCACCACATCGCAACCTTGGTGGCCCGCCGACTACGGTCACTATGGTCCGTTTTTTATTCGCATGGCATGGCACAGCGCAGGTACTTATCGAGTCGGTGATGGCCGAGGCGGCGCTGGGGGTGGCCAACAGCGCTTCGATCCTCTTAATAGTTGGCCAGATAACGTCAACCTCGATAAGGCCCGTCGACTATTATGGCCCATTAAACAAAAATACGGCCGAAACCTATCATGGGCAGACCTCATGGTACTGGCCGGGAACGTGTCCCTTGAAGACATGGGCTTTAAGACCTTTGGCTTTGCCGGTGGCCGTACCGACGACTGGGAACCAGACTATGTATATTGGGGGCCTGAAAAAGCCTTCCTAGGGGATGAACGCCGCACCAAAGATGGCAAATTAAAAGGCCCTCTCGCCGCTGTTCAGATGGGGTTAATCTATGTGAATCCAGAAGGCCCTAACGGCAATCACAATGCCTTAGATGCCGCTGAAGACATGCGCCTTTCGTTTGGTCGTATGGCCATGAACGATGAAGAAATTGTCGCACTGGTTGCAGGTGGGCACACGTTCGGTAAAGCCCACGGTGCCAAGAGACCCGCAGAGTGCCTAGGCAAAGAGCCCGCCGCTGCTGCCGTTGAAGAACAAGGCTTTGGTTGGAAAAACAAATGCGGCTCAGGCAAAGGGGCCGATACCTTCACGAGTGGTTTAGAAGGCGCTTGGACCTCCACTCCCACCCGCTGGTCCATACTGTATCTCGATAACCTGTTCCGTTTTGATTGGAAAATGGCGAAAAGCCCAGCCGGCGCCGTTCAATGGATACCCACAGATGAGTCGGCAAAATTACTCGTACCGGACGCCCACGATAAAACCAAGCGCCACGCCC
>Ga0255772_10003920_pt1 | contig 14145 bp, 9 predicted proteins | sample 071ome_34_FD_179970 | JGI IMG/M metagenome (GOLD analysis project Ga0255772, IMG submission 179970) | Coastal salt marsh microbial communities from the Groves Creek Marsh, Skidaway Island, Georgia - 071411BT metaG (version 2) | ecosystem: Environmental > Aquatic > Marine > Intertidal zone > Salt...
GCCACCTACTCCAGAAAATAGTCCACCAACATTGAATTTCTTATTTCTATTCATTAATAGAAATAGTAGTCTTTTTATATGACAAAAGATTTAGACCCATCGCTAATCTTTGTTAATAAAAAGATAGAGGGAAATAAATTTACACCTGGCAATACTTTCCAAGAAGTATTTGATGGAATGTTGGGCAAAACCACAGCTTTGGATATTGTTTCTGGTTATGTTGATAAATATATTCCAAATATGTATGGAGATAAATTAACAAAAATTTCTCAAAGTGGCCCTGTAAGGATAGTTATTGGCATGGCAGAAAAAGAGGGTCTACATAAGTCAACTTATGAACAATGGCAACCTCTAGATGCTTCACTGAGATTAAACAATAATGGTTCAGGCGTATTTGCTCCAACAAGTAAAATTCATGCAAAAGTTTACAAATTCTTAATTAGTGAATTGCTACATATTTATGTTGGGTCATCAAACTTCAGTATTTCTGGGTTTAGGAACAATATCGAAGGAATGGTGAAAGTTGACTACAGCAATGATATTAATAATCAAATTGAATCATTATTTAATGAAAAACTTCTAATTGACTTTAAAGATATTGAGGTTAAAAATAGTTCAAATTATAAAAATAGAAGAGAAATCAAAGAGCTCATTAAGTCAAAAAGACATAAGAATTTTTTAACATCAAAAGATTTAATTGGTTTGGAATCAGTGAAAATAGATCTAAAACCATTTGGTGACCCTATTAAATTTAAGTCTTCATTAAATCTTTTTCATGGTGCTGGTAGATACTCAAGCAGTAGTAAAACATATACCCCAAGGCCTTGGTATGAAGTTGAACTTACTATAGGTGAAAAAAATTATCCTGAATTACCTCAAGAATTCGAAGTTAATACTGATGATGGTTATGTTTTCAACATGAAAAGAAGTGGAGGCGGAAAAGTAGGAAAGCCTAAGACACAGCTTAAAAATTTGGCTTCAACTCCAGGTAGATTAATTTTTGGAGAATGGTTTAAATCAAAACTAGAAAAAGCTGAAGTACTTGATGAGAACGACTTAATTACTAAAGAAACTTTTGAAAATTATGGTAAAGACACTCTTGACTTTTATAAGGTTGATGAAAACAAATATTATTTAACATACTAAACAGAGAATATAGTGACTGTGTGGTGAGTTTTGAAATAAAATAGTGACTTTTTAGTGACTTTTGAAATCTAAATTCCGAAAAATGCAGTGGGCCTAGTTAGATTTGAACTAACGACCTCATCCTTATCAGGGATGCGCTCTAACCAGGCTGAGCTATAGGCCCAATAAATTCAAGCTGGTAATGGAGATTTTTAGCGAAATTTTGCATTTAAATATCATTAATAAACGTATCTTGAAAGCTCTGTCTATTGACTAACTCAACTACACCACTACTTGTAACTGCAACCACTCCAGATTTAGGTACTCGGTTATAGTTACTTGCCATAGCAAACGTATAGGCTCCAATAGAAGTAGACATTAAAATATCTCCAGACATAGTATCGCTTGGTAGCATTGCTTCTTTTACTAATAAATCTATACAATATTAGGGACTACCAGGTAAAGATTCACACGGTTCTTCATCACCATCACGATCAAGTCCTGCAACATCACCGTAATATGGGAAGTATGTATCAAACCAAGTCTTAGCTTCTTGATAAGTTTCAAAATCTGAACAGTTCTTGATATTTCCAGGGTTGTCAGGAATAGTCGTTGTAGTTGTTGGAACTGTTGTGGTTGTAGTACTAGTTGTTGTAGAGGTTGAAGTTGTTGGAACAGTAACGAGTGGTTCTGGAACAGCATCGTTATAGTTGTAACCTGCAGGACAGGTATCAATCATTGAGACAAGTGCATTCCATTCACTTTGAGTTGCTGTTAATCCCCACGTATCTTTTATACGAATCCAGTCATATGCATACTCACACCAGTAATCTTTATTTGTTGGTTTCCAACCTTCTGGACCTCGAGCACCTTTAGATCTATTTGCACCAGCCTGAACTGCAATAAGATGATCTGAGTCTTCTAAGTAGTTTGCGTACTCTTTCTTTTTTGCAAGACTCCACTCATAAGCACCAGAGTCGTGAGCATTTTTAAGTGGTACAAAGTGATCAACATCTAATTCTGATGCTGAGTAATAGTATGTTGCCGTATATACTCCGTACCATTTGCCAGTATCTACATAACAATTTGAAGAGGTGGTAAAGGTAACTGCTTCAAATGTCTCATCTTGTAGAACTTCGTGCCTAATATTTTGACAATCTCCATCATTATCAGACCAGTGACTCCAGTCGTCTCTGTCATATATAGGAATAGAACTACTCACTTCTCTGATTTCAAGCCGTGGATAGCTTGAGCTAGATGCTGTAGTAGTAGAGACATTGTTAAATGTAAAGGTACAGACTATCTCGATTTCAAAAAATGCTCCACTCTCGTCTGATATGGAGAAATAGACATCATAAGTAATTAACAGGTCTTTGTCTTCATCTGTAATAGTTTGTGCATACTGTATGGTTTTAAATGCCGTTGGAAAAGAAAAGTTTGCTCCCATTTCATTATCAAAATACACTCTTCCGCCATACTCTCCATTTTTCCAGTATGAGATTCGTAAGTAATTTACATCGTAGGTACCTGCGGAAATTTCATAATTCAATTCAACGCTTTCAGTTGTGACTTCTCCGCTAGGGCAGTTAGTAACAACAATTGTTGGAAGTGTTATATCTTCTACATTTACTGGTGATGAAGTTGTTGATGGTGCAACTGTTGTTGATGTGGTTGTCGTACTAGATGTTGTGTTTAAAATAGTACTTGTAGTTGTTGAATCCTGAGCTTTTTTTGTTGTGGTGGAAGTTGAGGAATTGGTTGTAAAGGTTTCTTCAGCTTCTATTGATTCCATAACATTATTGGATTTAGAAGATCCACAGGAAATGAATGCAAGTAAAACAATGATTATTTGTATTTTTCTAATCATAAATACAGCCTACCGAATCTTTTTTTGCAATTAATAGATTCTCTTAAGTTATTGTTTTACCTAGATAAAAAATTTTATAAAAGTTAAACGAAAATTAAAATTATTCTTCTAATTTTGGTTTAGGAACTCCAACATACGCATATACAGAAGTAGCAAACTCCTCACTGCCTTCAGGCGTGTAGCCATCTTCTAATAGTGATTTCAAATGTGCTTTATTGTATATAAAACAAAACACTAAAGAGGCTAATCCTGCTGTAACTACATTTGCTAAAAGCATAATAAAAGCCCATTTCCAGTCAGATCTAAAAAGTGCAACAAATGCACTAAAGAAAAGGGTTGTCCAGCTAAAACCCATATACCCCTGTCTTATTTGATTTGTGTTTTTGTTAGTAAGATTAACTTGTTGTGCCATAACTTATTCCTTTCTTTTATAATATTACTACTGAACTACATCCATGCTATTTCTATTTATAGGAATTAGACGCATGAAACCTGCTGTTTCGGAAAATTCAGTAATAGTAATCTCACTTTTCTTAGAATCTGAATTTAGAAAACTAAACCAATCAACAGTTGTTTTTGGTAAAAATTTTATAAAACGCCAATCAGTATTTTGTCTATCAAGTAAATCAATATTGTCAGAGCTGATCATTTGCATTATAAGATCATTTTTAGTTGCTTCTACAATTTTCTCTAAAGGTTCTTTAATAATTGAATCACTCTTCCATATTTCTGCTCGTAACGCTTCTTTTTCTTTATTGCTTTCTGTATTGCTTAGGTCGTCAATTTCCAAAATACCTTTATTTTTAATACTAGATATGTATTGCTTTAGATTGTATTGAAAATCCTCAGTAACATTGTGAGTAAACTGTTCAGGAGTACGCCCAAAAAGCTTTGAGAGATTGCTGTTAGCAGATTTGGTTAGGATTTCTATTATTTCATTTCTCGATATGTTTACTACACGTTCAAACATACCTTGGCTTTGGACTTGAGAAATTGGTGTTACTTTTTGAACATATTTTGGATTAACAAGTTCAGCTGATGTGTCATCTGAACTATCAAGCTCAACCTGTAAGTTAAGAAATGTGTCTTGTGAACTTTCTACAAATTCTTGAATGTTGTCTATTAGATTCTTGTATAAAAGTAGACGATCTTTTAAGTTATTTCTCAACTGACCAAATTTAATATCATTCAAAACTATATTTTCAATATTTTGTTTTAATTTTTTTGTAACATTTTCAAGTTGCTTTAACCCAAGATTATTTCCCCAGCTTCTAATTTGTATATTTGTATAAAAAAGAAGAACAATGCTTAAGACTGTTAAAAGAACATAAACAATTAACGGGATTAATAAAGAAAGCACTCCGTACAAAAGCCTATTAGCATTTTGCACTTTCTGGTTATAAGCCCTAACTACTTGGTTATGTTCATCAACAAATTGATTGTATTCTTCTAGACTTATCAGTCCATTGTTATAATCTGCTTTCTTTTGTACTAATAGTTCTTTATATTGGAAAAGCTCGTCATAATCAAAATACAAATCTGATTCGGCAACTGGTAGAGCTGCTCGGCAAATTTTTGCTGGTATGTTTTCTTCATCTTGATCGAGAACAAATTGTTGTAAAAATTCTAGATTGTTATATTCTGATAAGTCGTAACCTAGTGCATCAGAACACAAATCTCTCGCAGTTCCTGCTTGAATACTAGCAAATATTAACCCTGTAATAACAAATAATGCAAGTATGAAATTTCTAGTTATAAGTAGATTCGTCCAAAATCCACCTAATAGTGAGGACAAAAACTTAGGCATATGATTTTTTACATCTGAAATGTTCTTAAATATTGATGCACTTTTTACTTCTGAAACTTTTTCAACTATTTCGTCATTATTTTTCGGAGTTAAATTTTCTATTTCATTTTCTAGATTAGGAATTAAAGCTTCAAAAGAGTATCCGTTTTTTAAATTTTGAAGAATCTCTCTCCAACTTGACTCAACAATAACATCCTGTTGTGATTCAAACTCTGATGATTTATTGGTAATATTTATTCCAATCTCTAAAAGTTTATTGATGTCTTCATTGCTTAATCCAGACAAAGCTTCAACACTTGAAAGCTTCTCTGCTAATTCATCAATTTTGCTAGTTAGATACTTTGCTATCTCATTTAATTCTTCATCATATTTGTAAAGGGACAATTTTGCCCTTTTCACCATATTTTTGTATGCAGAAGAGTTTTTCTCTTTAGTAATACCAAATAAGTACAGTAGCTTTCTTTGAGTTTTCAAAATCTCTTCAATATTTTCTGATAAAAGGCCACTCTCCTCTATAAAATCAGATCCTTGAAGATCGCTACCAATTATCGTTTCAGAGGGCTTGTTAAAAATTATTGCAGGTAAATTTGCTGGATTAACATTACCAGTAATTGAATTGATAGCTTTGAAAAATACATCGAAATTATCTTTTTCATCTCCAAAACCTACTCTTAGTTTCTTATATCCTGGAATATACACTTTTTGATCTGATGTGTTTTCAATGCAGTCGTGAAACACTTCTGGTATTTTAAGAATCTCTATAAATTCGTTTAGAGCTAGTGAGCCTTCCGGATCTCTATCCCAACTTCCAATTGCTCGTGGAATTGCCCCTCCGTCTATTTCTAGACCTTTTGAATCTGGAACCCATAAAATTCTCAAATTTGGTTTCTGAATTTCTTGAGACAGAATTATTGTCGGCCTTGTGTCTTTGGGACTATCATCGACAAATAAAGTGATAAATTTTAGTGGATAAGGTGTTTCTTGAAACTTATTAAGTACCCTGAATGACTCTGGTTTTCTCTTCCTAAACAAACCATTCATTTTTAAGATAATGTAAAAAGGTGAAGTAGAACCTGTATTATCACCAGAATCTTGAGAAAGTAGAATATCGTTTATAGACGTCGATTCAATTTTTGCTAATTCCTCACTATTAGTTAGATCGAAATACAGTGTTGAGTAGCTCATTAATTACTGTGAAAATTTATCAAAGCACCAATATTATTAAAAGTTGTTCCGTCGGCTTCTTCTTCTTCTATGACTGGAGACTCTAAAATATAATTAATATCATTCTCCCAAAAATCTAAGCCTTGTTTGTAACCGTGCAAGACCGCTTGTGGATTATCTTTTTTGTCTAATTTCTTCTTAAGGTCCTTAATCTCTTTTTCTCTTAAATCGTTTAGTAGTAATGTAAAAGACTTGTCTGGCTTTGGAGGTTTACCCTCTTTGAAAAATTTTGGTGTTTCACTTCCTTCAACCCCGCCAATAAAATATCTAAATAAAGAGATTTCAGAATTACTTGCACTAAATTGAAATTTTAAAAGAGAGTCTGCAAATGTAGGAATTGAGGTATTTGTAAGGTTTTCTATCATTGGGACTCTCATTTCTTCAGCGTTTTCAGAACTTTTGTAAACAAAGGACGTTACATTGTCAAAATCTTCCAGTTTTTTAACCGGTCCATTGTCTGTATGAAATTGTCCCTGACCTGTATACAAACTAAGGAACAACCTTACAAGAGATCTTCTTTCATCGAGTTTATTACCTATAATTCTAGAAAATGAAGAGCCTAGTCTTCTTCTCCAAGGAAGTTTATCAACGCCTGCTGCCGTCAAATCACTCTCATAGGTTAATTGAAGAGTCTCAAATGTCTCGTCATTGCCTAAGATTCCATGAGACATTACTGTGTATGCTACAACAATTGAATTTCCTTGAGAAACTTCCCAGTCCCACTTTAAGTTTTTAACAGCTTGAAGAGCACCTCCATTTAATAATTGTTTTTTAATCCATTGCTCAATTTGTTCGTCTCTAATATCTGCAGGATACGTTACTCTTACAACGGGGTTTGCTTCTCCATCTGAATTTTCGTATTTTGTATTGTTAGGTAAACCTCCTGGACCAATTAGGCTTCCCAGCTGTAGTATTAACTCATCAATTGAAGATTTCATAATTAAATCTACATTATCAATATCTTTTAAATTATTTAATATTGTCTTTAAGTCGGGTACAAGAGGTTTTGCTTCTAATTCATCATTAAAATATTTTCTCACTCCTGTGTTTAACATCTGAGCAATTGTGCCCTCAATTGTGTCTACAAGTTTTACTCCAAATTTTTCGATTGATTCAGATGCAACGCCCCATACATCATTCCATGTGCTAGAAGAAGAATTAATAATCTTTGTCAATTTTTCAATATCGTTTAAACCAACTAAAGAAGGTTCTTCCTCAAAGTCATTTTTAAGTGAATTAAATACCTGAGTTAAATCTCCTACTTGTGGTAAAAATTCTTTTACTAGTTGTCCTTGGCCTTCTAACTTAACTTTTGCAAGAGTTAGTTGCTGAGCTTGCTCAGAATTCCAATCTGAAATGCTTTGTCTGATATTATTTACATTTCTTGTCCATGAGCTTAAAACATTTGTCTGAAATAATGCATCATTTAAAAGTGCTCTTGACCAAACATAAGGCAATCGGTTGTTCTTAAAATCTTTTTCAATAGCTGAATACCAGCTTTCAAAATTTTTTCTAGATAATCTTGCTGGAATTTTAAATCTATCTTTTGGTTCAGGTATGTTTGTAAACTCATTTAAAATTGCCAACACCGAGTTGTTCTGATCTGTCTGTGTCCCAACAAGAGCCCTTAAGATTGCAAATATATCATAATCATTATTCTGTTGAGTTACATCATTAATTACTTTATTAACTGAAATATTTGCTAGTCTATTGGAAACTTCGGTTTTAACTTTGGATTCGATTTCTGTTAACAGATTTTGATAAGTTAAAATTACTTTTCTTGCTAATTCCTTTGCATCTTTTGTGCTTCCAGGCTTTTTTGGACTATTTGGTAATTTTATTTCTTCAGGTACCAAATTTTCATTTTTTGTAAAATCTAATTTAGTAGTTTTTAAGATTAGATTTATTAATTCAGATCTATCTTCATTTTTGTAAAGTGCTTCGTTCGATGCAGTATTTATAGAATCGGCAACAAAATAAGACGTTACCAAATTGCTTATGTTTTCAACTGGAATTGATAATCTTGCTCCAACTGCAGGGGAGAGTGGTTTTAGTCCTGGTCCAGCAGAGTCCGGCCTTCTGAGTTCTGGCCTATTTATTAAATCAGAAAAGAATGTAAACGCATCTGTTGAGCCTTCATCTTTCTTTAAATCTCCACCAATGTTCGTCAAACAAAATGCTGCGATTGATTTGTACATATCAGTTAGGCTTGCGTTTGGCCCTTTGGTAAACAAAAAAGCATTAGAAATGGCTCTTTTTTTAGTCTGTATCCCACCAATTCTTATCTTTAAGTCTCCAGGATAAGTCTGTATGAAGTTATCTTCAATCTCTTCTTTTGGAGCATTTTGTTGGTCAATTAACTGAGCTAAGTCTGAAATGGCAAATCCTGCATTTAGCTTGGAGAATCTTACCTGATTAGTTAACTGTTCTTCTTCAAATGCTTGAGGCAATAAAACTAATGGAAAAATATATGTTGTCAGTGAGGGAACCTCTCTTCTTATTTTTTCCTCAAGTAAATGTAAAATATCATAATAAATTCCAGTACCTGTTCCTCCAGCGACAGAGAAAGCAACATAAATATACAAATCTGGTGCAACACCTCCAGATGGTCCAAGAGTGCTTAATCCTTTAGCCTGAGATATATTGTTAATAGCCTTATCAAAATTACTTAAAAAGGATTCTGCATTTGGCTGTAATGCATTGAACAAAGATGCTCGGCCAACTAATGGAAACTGACCAGCACCAGCGGAAATAGGTGAAACATTTGGTTCACTTTCAGATTTTGGAAGCCAACTTTTTACATCTTCTGGCATTATAGCTCTCAAACCTTGTGCAATTGCACTATAAGCTTGTGCTACGGATAAATCAGAAATTTGAGTAGCAGTTTGAAAATATATATCATCATTTTTGGTCTGAAAAGCACTTCTGTGTTTTGAAATTGCTGATGAGTCAGTATCTATAAGAACGGTCTGTATGTACTGAGGCAATTCAAATGGTCTTAGCTCTAATTCAGGATGTTTTCTAGTTAAGAATGTACCATCGGGACCACACATCTCTTTTCGAATCATGCTCTCAAGTTCAATAGTGGCATTGATGCCTGTTCCACCTAAGCCTACAAATAACAATCTTTGATTTACTTCTAATGCCATTGATGGCTCTTTCTATTCAAAATCAATGAAATCATCCTCGTCTTCGTCACCAAAACTGCCGAACTCATCATCTAATTCATCTGGTAAAAATTTAACAATATATTCATCATAAATAACTATCTCAACTTCTTCTACTGATTTTTCAACTTGTTCTTCGAATTTAAGTTGAAAATTTTGTGATGGTTTATCATCCCAGAATTTTAATCCCCTTCGATCTAATGACTCTAATGTTAAGAGACTTACAGATGATTTGTCTCCTTCGCTAACTTCTATTCCGCTATCAGATTTTGAGACTTCAAAATACTCTTTTACTATTCCTCCATAGATGACTAGATTGGACAAATTTGAAGAATTCTTCATTCCGTAAGACATAGTACCTGAGGGCAGGTCTCTCTTCCTTGATGTGAGGTAACCTAAAATCAAACCAATCAAAACAATTAATATTATTAGAAGCCATGGGATTTCATTTTCTTCAACTTCAGTCTCTTCAATTGGCTCTTCTTGGATAACTGTGGTTTCAGTAACAAGTGGCTCTAAAACAAAGTCAGCATCCTCGTTTTGGATGTATTGAAGCCATTTGAAATCATCTGCAAATAAAAATTCACTATAAATGGGGTTAATTTTAATACTTGTTGATCCGCTTCCAAGCTCTATATTTCTAAATTTTTGGATTGATAAACTGTCTTTAAAAAAACTTCCTCGTTCTTGAACATTAAAATCTTCAATCACAAAATCAAAGGAAAGGGAATCAATAGCTTTATTTAAGTCTTTTGCATCCTGTCTTGTAGGAAAAAGCTGAAAAGTACAGTTTTCAAAACCATTTTTAAAAGTATTTATTTCACAATCTGTACTAATCGAAAAAGTTCCATACAAAGTAATGTCCGCAACAATAATTGATGTCGTAGTAGCCTCTGAAGAGAATAATGATGAAGACAAAGTCCATATTCCAGGCATAGGATTAGTAATTTCATAACAAACAATGTATGCATCTATGCATTCTCCTTCTGAGCTAATTGCATAATCGCTTGACAATAAATTGCCTTCGGGATCTGTTACAACAGCTTCAATTCCGGAGGTTCCTTTTAAATCAATCTTAATGTTTAGTCTTTCCACTAAATCACTAACGTAATACTCTTTTGGTTCTCCTGGTTGTATAGTAATTAATGCTTTTGACTCACCACATGTAACCTGGTTCATAGCAGCATTGATACTTATAAGTAGAGGAAAGATGTCACCTTCTGAAGGGTAGGTTCTCTCTGGTGCCTCTTCTTGACATGCTCTTCGTTGGGCACTAAATGATTCCCATTTTGTTAAATCCTCTAATTTTGCGTCACCAAAACCAAAAATAAATAGCTGAACATTTTCTTGTTGCATCTGAGGTCTTATGTCTATAAATCCTCTTTCAAATTCATTTTCGGCATCAACTGAGTTTGGACCAGTGCCTAAAGGATCTATTGCACCATCTGTCAATAAGAGAAATACTGGGATATAATTTTCAGAATCAATAGAGGTAATTTCTAAACCTTTTTCAAATGCCTTTACTTGATTTGTATCGATACCAACGTCTCTGGCTCTTTTATCAATATTTGGATTATTTCTTTTACTGGCTTGTATTTGTTCTAGACAGGTAACATACGCTGTGCTGTTTAATTCAATCTCGGATATTGTAGAAGTATTACAAACCTGCACTGCCTCAGAAGCAAAAGCAATAACACTTATTTTGCTGGCTTGTAATTTTTCGTTGTCAAGAAATCTAGGAATTCTGGTAATCAACCTCTGAAGATTTTCTGTGTCTGAGGTTTCTAAACTACCACTGATATCGGCCAAGACAACAAGGTGAAGCAACTCAGAATCTTCTGCTTTAGTTGGAACAGTATTTATGGTAAATATTGTAAAAAAAACTGTAAAAGCTAGTATCGTCGACAGATACTTAGATAGTTTGTTTTTATTCATTTAAGTTCTTTTTTTATATTAATCATAAAAATTTAAATTCTGAATGTAAAGAGATAACTAAATCTGATTGATATTTATTTTAAGTTACTTAAAATTAGGTAATATGAGTTTTAAAAAGTCAGTGATTTTACTAATTTTTGTAACTTTTTTGGGTTTTTGTAGTGAAGAGGTGTCTTCCCCGAAAAATAGTTTGAATGATTGTATTAAAAATATCCTAAGCCCAACTGACTATCAAAAGTTTCTGGACAGTGAGATAACATTAGAACCTTATGAAGATCTAATTCAAAATTGTATAAATGGCAATTTAGTAACTACTACTATTAGTTCTGAAAATAATAATAATGTAGCTTCTTCAATTGATTCAACTACAACTTCTACTCAACCCAAAAGTGAAACTCAAATACTAAAAGGTTTTACAGAAACAGCTTTAAGCGCATCAGATACATGGCCAATAATTTATACATTTAATCAAATAAAAGATACTTCAACAAAACACGAAGTCTCAAAAACAACTGCTTTAGTTGAGTCATCGAAAGTTGAAACAATCCAAATGATATTCTCAAACTGCGAATCTAATCAAGTTAAACTTAGTGAGGTTACACTCCAGCAAAGTGAGCAATTAGAATTTACTAATGAAAATTGTAGAAAAGGAATCAGTCTTAACTCATTTAATTACCTACTGGTTAAAAATCTAAATCATGAGATTGCTTTATATGGAGACGGCAAATACATCAACACAAAAACAGAAGAAAAGGGGTGTTGTCATACATTAAATTTGCTTGATTTAGTAAGAGAACACGCCAAAAATATTAACACTTTTTTCTCAACTACTACAACTACTACAACTACAACTACAACTACTACAATTCCTTATCCTCCTTCCATAGTGTTTAATTCATGTCCAGAAACTGTAAAACCTGGTTCAACTTTGATTTATAGTTATATAGTCGGTGGTCCGTCATCTAAAGTGACGTCTATAAAATTTTCGGTTCTACTAAATTCTGAAATAGCAGTAGAGGAATTTATAGAAAACAGTGGCAACTTATCATTACCTTTGCATTCACAGGAAATTGAGTATTCTTTCGAATATTTTGTACCTGAAGTTGAAAATGAAACCAATATAACATTTGTTGTATATGCAGTTAATGAGCGTGGTAATCCTTATGAATTAAGTTGTAATACTAAAATAGAGATACCCGAAAAAATAGCTCCGGACTTAGGTGATGTAGAAGTTTATGGTGGCAGGGGATACAATAATTACGATGGAGTGTATGCTCCTCACCAAAGTACTGGTTATTTACCAGGTCGAACTTTTAGAGTAAAAACTTACTTATTAAATGAGGATAGCTTGAAATCTGTTCAATTTACTCTTACACCTCATGAAGCAGTAGGAACTGTTTTTCTTACTTGTGATTCACAGTTTGACCAAAATACAATATACTCTGCGGGGCATGAAATTGTTTGTGTTGTAAATTATCCAAGCAACGAAGTCAAGCGATTTGTGTCATATAATAAAACTAGTAGGGAATGGCAAGGCTGGTATAGGTTGGATGTAAGGCTAGAGGATGCGAATGGAAATATAAACAATATTCAATTCTGCAAAGCTCTAAGGATTGTAGGGGGTTATCAATATTTTTCAGGTTCAGTTAGTTATAATTATTATTCATACAGCAGCCAATATTGGACCGAGGTTTATAGAAACAATGGGCAGTGCTAATGGGTGTTGATGATTTTTTTGATGATGAATTTCTAGATTTTGATTCTGATGATGATTTTGAAGAATTCGACAAGTCAAGCAGTTTTATCTCTAGTCTTAATAATTTTAGAGATAGTTTAACAACAAAACACTTCATAATTTTTGGAGGAGTGGTTATGTCTTTATTTTTAGTTTATTTTATTAGTTACAGATTTGAAGCAAGAAATGAAACCAATCTAACAGCAGAAACTACAACTGTCGAATCTAACACTTCCCCAACTACAACTCTTGCACCTTCAACAACTACAATCTCATCAACAACTACCACGATAGCTGTTACAACTAACGAAGTGTCAGCAACAGGTCCCTTGAAGTCAACTGTAATGGTTGCGTTGCCAGATTGTGGATATATGGGTTCTGGGACTATTGTTTCAAAATTAGGATTTATTCTAACAAATGAACATGTAGTTTCTGATGATGGTGCTTCTTGCAATGACTTTATAGTAATTTTGACTTCAGAGTCAGGTGAAAAAGATCCAGTGCCTAAGTATGTTGCAGAAATCGTTGAACAAAATGTGACTTTAGACATTGCTATTTTGGAAATAACTGGAACATATGATGGCAGTCCTCTGCCAAAATCATTTAGAAATATGTGTGTTGGTGATTCTAACTCAGTTGCCCAAGGAGATAATTTATTGATATGGGGCTACCCAGATGTACGATGGACAAATTTTGACACTCCAGGAAGAATAGATGTTAGTCAGGGTTTTGTGTCTGGTTTTGATGCTGAAACTGGACTGTCTGAAAAAGCATGGATTTCACTTTCGTCAACAATATCATCTGGAAATTCTGGTGGTGGCGCTTATAACGAATTAAGCCAACTTGTTGGAGTTCCTACAGCAGTGTTTCAAGGAAACTTAAGCTCCAGAGGGCTACTTAGGCCAATGAATTTAGTTTTAGATTATTTTGATTCTTTTTATTTTGAATCGTGTAAATGATTTAGTAGCAAAATAAATCATAAATTTTTGGTATCCATGTTCTTCAAGTTCTTGAAAAATGTTGTCCATAAGAAAAGTATATTTAAGAAGTTTTAAATAACAAAAAATTTATAAATCATTTATAAATGTATCTTGAAAGCTTTGTCTATTTACCAACTCAACTACACCACTATCAGTGACTGCAACTACTCCTGATTTAGGTACTCGGTTATAGTTACTTGCCATAGCAAAGGTATAAGCACCGGTAGAAGTAGACATCAAAATATCTCCTGACACAGTATCACTTGGTAACATTGCTTCTTTTACTAATAAATCTCCACTTTCAC
>Ga0255772_10003921_pt1 | contig 14136 bp, 23 predicted proteins | sample 071ome_34_FD_179970 | JGI IMG/M metagenome (GOLD analysis project Ga0255772, IMG submission 179970) | Coastal salt marsh microbial communities from the Groves Creek Marsh, Skidaway Island, Georgia - 071411BT metaG (version 2) | ecosystem: Environmental > Aquatic > Marine > Intertidal zone >...
AGTTATAGCATCCTTCCACTGTATTGCGCTCAGTGGAAGGTAGTTAAGTGGGAGTCCGTCTGTGCTTAAAACTAGAACGTCGGTCATATCATATTTCGATAGGTTTCTCAAATTGTGCTGGTTTTAAATTTGTACCACTGCCAATAATGCAAGCGGCTATACCCATAGGATTTTGTGCCATTTCTGCGGGTAGTTTAAAAACAATGCTATAGGATCCTGTTTGAGGGTTCATAAACATTGCCGTTTCGCCTTTTACAACTCTTGGAGGTAATTGACCTTTTGGATCCATAGGAACTTGCATAATGCTTTTGTTGCTATGAATAAAAGGAATTTCCTGGTAAGGTGCCAACTTTGCCATAATAGCTGGTAAAGTTCCGCAATCCATTGCCATTGGCATCTTGTGTAATTGTAACTGTGGTGGCACCTGTTGTTGTGGTACCTGGGTGCTCGGCTCTTCGGCGTGTAAGGATACTGTTGTGAGCAATATCGCTAACCCGCTGAAAAGCGATATCAGGGTTAGCTTCATTTTATACTCCTATAAACTTATATTTAGTTTACTAGAAGTACTGATCAAACATCTGCGATCCTGCAAGCAATAAACCTTCTTTCCATTGCTCTTCAATCGGAGTTTCAAAAATTAATTTTGGAGTTGCAGATGCTACAAGCCAGCTTTGGAATTTTTCATAAGGTGGTTTTGAATGTATTTCGGCTATTAATTGTCCAGGAATCCATCCACATAAACCTCCAAAGAGTCTCCATTGATTAGGTTGATCATTTTGAGCTATTTTTTCAAGCATATGATTATCACTGGATATCCGTAGGTCGTTAAATGCTTCTGAAGTATTTAAGCTTTCCCATTCATTTGTATGGAGCATAACTAGTGCATTAGGGCCAACAGGTCCTCCGTGGTAAATTAATTCTTTTTCACTATGATATTGGATTTTTTTATCATTACAAATGTCTTTGACAGTAAATGAACTTGGTTTATTTAACATTAAACCAATTGTACCAAATTTATTACTGTCTTGATATAGGTAAATCACTGATTGGTTAAAAATGCTTTCTTTAGGCATTTTGGGGTTTGCTATTAATAACTTTCCTGCGTAGTTCATTTTTTGTCCTGTCAAGCAACAGTACCAGATCCATAAAAAGGTAAAGGTCCGCCATACTTTTGACCTTTAATTTTTTTACCACCGACTTTAACTCTATTATCGCCTATCAAATGGGATTTATTGCCTGTTCTACTTCGATAACCTTGTGACTTACAACTAGCAAGAGCACTTGCACCAATCGCAGAATCCGGCTTACTACTAGTGCAAAGCGATCTTGAAGCTCTCCATTCATCTAGTAAATTTGGATCTAATTCGTGTATCTGCATAATATTATCCCTTCATAAATATTTATGTCAATATAGGTAAAGAAAAAAAATATTGACCATTTGTTGTTTTTCAATTATTATAGTGTTTTTAGGAGATTTATGGAACACCTTTTCACAGATTTTTCTTTTCAGATTTTCCTTTCATATTTAATAGGATCATGCGTAGGATATATTCTGCATGCAAAACTTTCAGCTAATAATATAAATATCTTTATAGAGCATCTTATTGATGAAGGTTTTTTAAGATCTAAGATCGATAACGACGGAAACACAGTAATTCTTAAATACCACGACACTAGACACTAAATAAATTTATCTATGCTAGAAATTCAAAATATTGTACCAGGTAAAAGTTATGCCTGTAAATTTAAACCTAATGGTCTTACAACTACAGATTCGATAGGTATTATTATTTTACGCGATAAAGAAAAACAACTTGTAAAAATTAAAGACGCTAACACTTCAGAAATACATGTACTTGCATATAAAGATGTGTGGGACATTGATGAAGTTGAATGGGTAGAATCTTAACGACCCCGATTCTCGGACCAAAATTCCTTCCGGTTAAAGGCCGATTGTTCTAGGCCGCCGAGAATCAATCCCCGCTCCTTAGGCAACTAGGGAGCTTCCACCTTTTGTATCATTAATACAAAAGATTAATATATATTATAAAAACTTATAATAATTTTAAGTCTCGATAGTTAAACGGATATAACCGAAGACTTCTAATCTTCTATTCCAGGTTCGATTCCTGGTCGAGACACCATAAAAAAATAGTTGACATAATTAACAGTTGTGTTATACTTTTAGAACATTAAGCGACTGTGGTGAAATTGGTAAACACACTGGACTTAAAATCCAGCGGCAGTGATGCTTTGCCGGTTCGATTCCGGCCAGTCGCACCAATTTTAAAAAAATATATATGATATATGCAATCATTGTAGGACGTAAAAACAGCAAAGGATTTCCAGGAAAAAATAAATATAAAATTTTTAACCATCCTTTGACTTTTTATCCAATAAAAACTGCACAACATTGTCAAAAAATTGACAAAATTTTCCTTTCATCCGATGATCCAGAATTATTAGCTATTGCTACTAATATGGGTGTAGATGTGATTAATAGACCTGCAGAGTTTGCACAAGATTCTACGCCATGTGAAGTCGCATATCACCATGCATATAAAGCTATAATTCAAAATCATCAAGTGCCTGACTTTGTTGTGACAATGATGTGCAACGCTGTTACTGTATCAGTTGATGCTATTAACGAAGGTATAGCTTTATTGGAAAACAATGCAAATTTTGATAGTGCAACAACTGTATCGCAATATAATATGTTCAATCCAACAAGAGCAAGGAAGATTGGACCTGATGGTAATCTAGTGCCGTTTGTTGATTTATCTTATTTTAGTAAAAATGGAAATGTAGTCCAAGATAGAGATCACTACGAGACTTACTTTGCAGATATGGGCTGCTCTGTTGTCCGTCCACATTGCCTATTAGATTATGAAAATAGCTTGCCTCCTCAAAAATGGTTGGGGAAAACAATTGCTCCTATAGTTCAAAAATATGGCTTTGATGTAGACCACGAAGCTGACATACCAGCTGCAAAATGGTGGTTACAAAATTATTGGGATGTTAAAGATATTTTACTTCATGAATGAATATATTAAACTCACTAGTTTAAATGATTATTGGGTAAAAAATAAAATTGATATCTTCCCTTTGCATGAAAAATTAAAAAAGTTAGTAGCAACTCATAGTAATCTAGATTTTAAAAAATATGTTAATCATCTTACGATTACACAATTGCTAGCAGCAGAATTACAACAATGTTTGTCTAGTCAAACGTTGTTAGATTTTTTATTTTCTAGATACCGATATGAAACTTTTCCTCAAAACTTTATATTAGACGATTACCCTCCATTACTGCAAATAGAATTATCAGCAATTTGTAATTATAAATGCACCTTTTGCTTCCAGCAAAATTCAGATTTTTTTAGTAAAAAGCAAAATGTTGGTAATATGCCAAAACAGGCTTTTAAAAAAGTTGTAGATGAAATTACTGGCAAAATTCCATTTATAAATCTAGCTTCCAGAGGAGAACCATTTATTAATCCTGATCTGTCTTCATTATTAGGTTATTGTAAAAACAGATTTCAAACTATTAAAATTAATACAAATGGTAGTTTGATAACAGAAAAAACCGCCATATCAATTTTTGAAAATAATGTTAATTTAATAGTAATAAGTATTGATAGTTTTAATCCTAACAAATATGCTAAACTACGAGTAAATGGCCAGCTTAGGAAAATATATAAAAATTTACAATTGCTTAACAGTGTTAAAAGACATTTTAAAAATTGCCACACTATCATTAGAATTTCTGGTGTAGAACAAACTGATAATAATATTTTAGAGCAAATTCCAACTCAATGGAAAAATTTGGCTGATCAAATTACAACCGTAAATTATTTTCCTTGGGAAAATATATATGAAAACAATGCTAATGGAATTACAAAACCTTGTTCCAGTTTATGGAGAAGGTTGATTGTTAATTATAATGGTTTGGTAAATCCTTGCGATGCTGACTATAAGAATTTCAATCAAATAGGAACAATTGAAACAAAAACAATCCGGCAACTTTGGCAAAGTGCAAAATTAAACAGATTGAGAAATACCCATCTATCTCAAAGGCAAAAGGTAGAAATTTGCAAAGGATGTAATTATGTCTAAATTACTAAAGTCTAAACCATGGATTCAAAATATCCACAGGATTAGTAATATAGGTCTTGATAGAGAAAACAAAATACGGTTAGATCAAAATGAAAGGACAAAAACATTACCGCAAGATTTTATCAAGCAATTTGATTTAGATTTGTTGTTTAAAAAAGCAATTCTTTATCCAGACACTGTAGGCTTATTGAAAGAAATTTCAGCATACGAAGATGTCGCAACTGATAATATTGCTATTACTGCAGGTGCTGATATGGCTATCCGATATGCATTTGAACTTTTTACAAAAGCAAAAAGTAAAATAATACATGCATCTCCTACCTATAGAATGACAGAAATCAATAGTGAAATTTTTCATTGCTATGCTAAAAAAATTTTTTACAGTACAACATTTGATCTACCACAAACTGCTTGGCACGAAGCTATTGATTATGATACAAATTTAATAATAATTTCTAATCCAGATAATCCTACTGGCACAGCTTTTCAAAAGGATAAATTGATAGAAATCATAGACAGAGCATATCAGTTTAATTGTCCTATTCTAATTGACGAAGCTTATTACGGATTTGGTTGTTATACATTAAAAAATTATATAAAAAAGTTTGACAATTTAATCATTTGTAGGAGTTTTTCAAAAGCAGCAGGCATTCCCGGGTGTAGGATAGGTTATGTTATGGCTGATCCCCGTATTATAAAATTATTTAAAAATATAAGACCACTTCACGAAATTGATGGTTTAGGTTGTGAGATAGCAAAAAAAATCTATATAAATTCACATATTATACAAAACTGGGCTGATTTAGTTTTAAAAAACAAAAAAATTTTTTTAGATAATTTACAGGCAAAAAACTTTGATACCATAGATACTTTGGCAAATTTTGTGTATGTTAATTTTGATAATGACAATCTTTTAAAAACTTTAAATGAGAATAACATTTTAGTAAGTCATGGTCGATTGAATATAGACGGATATCATAATTATACAAGAATAACAATTGGAGATGATCATGCCATGCAAAATTTAATCAATTTAGTACAAAATATTGCAAAGGATGAATAACTGCAACAGAATTATTTAAAATAAAAACTTGACTTTTGCCGTAATGGATCATAAATTACAAGTACTAGAATGGTTGATGAATTTGCACATCTTTTTCGTATTCAAAATGGTATGCATCGCAAAATTGTTTCACAAAAATATTTTGTTGCGGATCATTACTACTGACTGTAAAAAAAATTATTTTTTTGTCGCTGCGTTTAAGAAAAAATTTTTCAATGTAATTGATTAGCGAGGGAAACCTAATATGTCCAAGATCTTTTTCAAATAAAAAAAAATATGGTTTTTTCTCGGCTATGTTGAAGGGAGGCAGGTAATAATTGTCGTGCTCCCAGTGATAAAACATTTTTCTTAAAACTTGGTCATTGTTGTTATTTTCATAAATACGGTTTGGGATTACCATTATAAACGGTATATCAAACAATCTAGCAAGATGACACATACCTCCTTCGGGCCCAATTATATATTTTGATCCTGCTACAATATCAAACATTTGGTCAAAAGATAATGCCCTATCATAAGGAAATTTATCATAAGGTATGAATTTCCAATTAGGGTCATCTATCAGTTTTACTAACGTAGTATATTCTCTCATCTGCGTTTGAAATCCTGCTTTCAACATTGAGTGACCGAAAGTTAACACTGTTTCTATATTACCATCTTCATCTAATACAATTTTATCCTTAATCCATTCTGCTATAATGTCAGGAGGTGGCCACTCAACAATGGTTCTATAGTTTCTTCGAGTTCCAGGAGAAGAAAATAAAATATGATTTTTCTTATCAACCATAAGTTCTACTTGTACGTCATAAGGAAAAAATTTTTTACGTGTCACCAAATCAATTAGATAATTTTGGAAATTATTGTATAGCGAAACCATACTCTCATGTTTGATGTCGTCTAAATTAATATGTCGATAAGTATTTTTTTTTACAGGTACGTAAAATTCTGCAAGATAAAGTGACTGTTTATTTTGGTTGATAAATCTTATCACATAGTGTAATATCTTTCTAAAAAGAGGAGTATTAAAACTTGTTAATATCGGAACTTCAGTTACAATGCCTTCATTAATAAAAATAAATTGATCTGTGACTAGATCAATAAGTAAAAATTTAATATTTTTGTGTATAAGTTGACATTTTTTTCTAATGAACACTAATCTTCTGATATGATTAGGATACTCACCGTGGTTCAATCCAAAAAGAGGAGAAACAACCATCACTGATAGAATTAGTTTATCGCTCCGTTGTGCGTTTTCAATAGTTTTTTGTAATATGAGCATATCATCACCCATTCCTACAGCACTTGACCTAAGATATTGGCTTATTAAAATTAAATGATCTGTAAACATTTACGCATCCTAAAATTGTATCTAAGCTTGACAGTTAAGTAAAATCCTGTTGTGATATAATCAATTACATGAAAGTATTTATGCGAGTAAATATCAGAAGAATTATTTAAAATAAAAACTTGACTTTTCTGCAACAGAGTATAAAATATGTTTTTAACAGATTAAGGAGATCACTATGAAAGTCAGACCACGCAACTGGGTAGCTCAGCAGTGTAGAGATTTAACAGGACCGTTCCGTCCTACTGTTGAACGAGACCGTTCTAAATACACCCGTAAACAAAAGCACCGAGAGAGATATGCTTAAATTCCTGCGAGGATTATTTTACCTAAGTTTTTCCTTGACTTTTATAGTGATAGCCATTATACTAATTGCTTTACTACTAGAAGTTTACATCTTTGAGGAGGTACTATGTCCCTGTCAACTGTGATTAAAGAAGCAAACATTTATCGTAAATTTTGCAGACAAATGCCTATCGATCCTAGACATGTAAGCATTAAAGATTCTATTGATCTTTTTCGCTATATTGATCGAGAACTTAGTCCAGAACACTTGTATCAAGACGGAGAACGTTCTCCTAAAGAAGCTCAACGTGAAGCCGCAAAATTACGCAAGGCTGCACAGGTATTGCTAGACCGCGGCTATAAAGCCCCAATTAACCTAGATTGCCTAAGGATTGATTATGCGAATAGATTTTCAAAAGGCGTATGCATTTAAATCCTACTATGATGATGACGGGAAACAATGGCTAGTACAGTTTGGAAATGACTACCAACTCAGCATCATTCGTCATCGTGGTAGTATGGGATACCGTGAAGGATTATTTGAAATCGGTGTGTTCGGTGACTGTGACAGCATGGTTGAACTGCCGGGCATCACAGCAGAAGGCGATACTGTTAAAGGATTCCTCACACCAGAAGAAATATCGTGTATCATCTTAAAGATGCAGTTCCTAACTGACTCTGAACCTGTTCCGGTGTTTGGCTTTTTACCATAAATAATGCATGGCTGAAACTTTCTTAATTAGCGACACCCATTTCAATCATGTCGAAATATTAAAATTTATAGGAAAAAATGGCATATTGATGCGTGGTAACAGTTTTAGTTCAATTAAAGAAATGAATGAATGTATTTATGATAATTGGAACGATATAGTAAAGCCACACGACACAATTTATCATCTAGGTGATGTAGTTGTAAATGTAGATCGGGAATTTGCGACTACGTTTAAAAAACTGAATGGTAAAAAAATTTTAATTGCAGGCAATAGAGATGATATCAAATTTTTGATGAAAGAAGATTTATTTCAATCAATTAGAATTTGTGAAGGATTTGAAGAAGATAAAGGTATCATATTAACCCACATTCCAATACACGAAAAGGTTTGTGACTCAAGGAAAGCAAAGACAAGGATAATAAATATTCATGGACATCTACACACGGAAAAAAGTCCTTCTAAATTTCATAGAAACGTTTGTGTAGAGTGGACTGGATATAAACCTATTCATATAGATGAAGCAAAAGATTTGCGTAGTTTTTAGCAAGAAAGGATTCAATTCCCCTCTGCAGTTCTACTCCTTAGAGAAAACTAAATATTCTACTGGTTAATAACCAGTAGAATTATTCTACTGGTTAGAGCATAAATACAAAGTAAGGAGTGCTTTAACCAATGAAAAAGAAAAACAAAGAATATTTCTGTTTAAACTGCAATAGTCCAATACCGTTTAAAGGATATACCTACGCACATAAGTATTGTTCTAATCAGTGCCAAGCAGAACTAAGAACAAAAAAGGCTTATGAGAAACACAAGCAAGCTTTTCAGGAAGGAAAATGTAAGAGCAGGCCAAGAATCAGACAAATACTTGCAGAATTTAAAGGATATAAATGCGAATGCTGTGGGATATCAGAATGGCAGAGCAAAGATATAGTTCTTCAAGTAGATCATATTAACGGAGATCCTTACAACAACAATCCTAATAACCTTAGATTAATTTGTCCCAACTGCCATAGTCAAACTGATACGTTTGCAGGCGCAAACAGAGGCAATGGAAGATGGAATAAAGAAAATCTTGCAAGATACTATCAATGATAGTATAATAAAAAACTGGACCTCTAGCTCAATAGGTTAGTAGCACCCCGCTCATAACGGGACGGTTCTCGGTTCAAGTCCGAGGGGGTCCACCAACGAATTACAACCCAGGAGAAATAAATGGATTTTAATCACTTTGTATTAATGTTTGCTGTGGCATTTGCTTTTGGTATATTTGGATATGTCCTAGGTGAACAAGCAAGAGAACGACAAGCAATTGAACGAGGCTTCGCGATCCACTGTCCATTAGATGGAAAATTTGGATGGCTAGATGAATGCGAAGAAAAGCTTGACAATCCTTAATTACATGCTATAATTAACTTACATTGAACATGCGGGGCGTTCCTTCCAGCTGTCTTATAAGCAGTCAGCCAAACAGGGAGGCGGTGCTGTAGAGGTTCAACTCCTCCGCCCCGTACCACTCAACCCTAACCACTATACATATGATATCCAAACGTGTACGAGATCGTTTTGTAGCACAACATGGAGAACCAGCTAACCTAGATGAACTAGGACGAGCCCTTGTTGACCATATCAATAACCTTGGTGCAAGCTCAAAGGGTCGTGATAAGGGTCAGCGGGTGTTAGGCCTAGTCTGGAACATCAGTTCAGGTGAACAGTGCAACAGCCACAATTCACCTGTTGGTATTCCAAGTAGTTTTAGTGACCCTGAGAGGTTTCCTGCGTTTTATGGAAGGGTATGGCTGAGACTAGCCAAGCCTCCTGGATGGTCTGTTAATGATTACTTTGAGGGTACTTGTTGTCACGTAGGATCAGGTGGGGGCGGGTCGTATGATGGCCCTTGGGATCAAATATACGAAATGTGGCATAAGCAGCATAGGCGCTGGCGTACAAGGATAAAGTTAGACTATCCTGAACCCATCCTTTACAGTTGGACTTTTACTATCTGGCTGCAGGATTGGCCTCTAATTGAAAAGCATTACAGTAAGTTAGACATGCTTGACATGATCAAAGGAGTTAGGGTAGATTACCTCAAACGTAATCATACGTTTACCTATGAAGCAGAAGGAATAGATGCTGCTGATGGCAAATATATACAGCAGTATGCCGAGATTGACTATTCTTTTTGTAGAGATAACCTTTTAAACGAGATTTTTAATGACTGAAGAAACTATCCAAGAACTTGAATATATCCTACGTGAACAGCAGAGTATGCTAAACGAGTTTGCTACTAATCTCGCACAGGTAAGTAGGCAGCTTAGAGAAGTAACTGACCTATTAGACGAGGTAAAGTATGCGAGTGAATATCAGGCGACCGCCTAAGAATCCAGAACGTAAGCAACGTGTTACGGTAGAGATTGAGCCGCATGATGTCTGGAGTTTAGACTGGACACTTGCACAGATAATACACCCCGGCCTTATCATGTTGAAGCAACAGAAGAATGGGGCTCCTTGGGTTGACCCTGAGGATGTACCAGAGGAGCTAAGACCCACACCCGAAGAGCTGGCCAACTACGAGGAAGATCTACGTACCGATGAACTGTGGTTTGATCGTTTTGACTACGTCCTAGATGAAATGATCTGGGCATTTGACTTGATAAAGCAAGATGTGAATATTTTTTCGAGGTCTGACTCTGAGAGGGTAGACAACGCATTACGCCTGTTTGGTAAATATTATCGTAGTTTATGGTGGTAAATTTTATGGACAAAGGAGGGTTGACCATGATGTACATGTTTAATGATCTATTAAAGATAGATCCTAAAGCTGAGGAACAGAAAGATAAGATTAAACTGATAGTAGCTGCAATTTTGGTTATTGCAATTGGTGTAGGAGGTCTTGCACTAACACTATCACTTATGCTATAGAGGAGCATGACAAGAACAGAAACGAAAGATCGATTCCACGCAATAGCAAGCGATCTAATGCAGAATATAGATTTCACCCGCATCCATCATACCATGCAGGTGCTAGACTGGAGATATCAAGGCGAACGGCAGACTGAAGTTGATATCCGGATTTTTTGCCGCAGACTCTTGCACGAAACAATTGAACGAGTATTAGATTCGCCCACAGGAGAAGCATTCCTAAGCACAGGTGGTTTTGAAATCTCCATTTATCATCCTGACCATTTGGATGAAGAACGGGCTGGCACACTGGATGTTAAGTTTGTAGTAGAACATGACCAGCAGACTTTTTATGAACCGGAACCACCGCAGCAGGAAACAACGATGCAGGAACAGATTGATGAAATCCTTACAAGATTAGACCGACTTGAAGACGAAGTTAATCGTTATATAGTAGATTATAGAGAATAATATGACACGTTATTTAAATTGGTTTGTAATTGCCATCGTCGTGTTAGCCATACTTGACCAGGTAGGTATATGAAATATTATGTTGTATGGACAGACAACTTCCAATTAGAATATCTCCAGTATGATACACGACAGGAAGCATTTGCTTTCCTTGAAACACTTTTACTGGATGGCGTAGATGCGGACAAGATTATGATCTTCCATGGCGACACGGTTGGTTATACAGTTGAAGAACACAAACACTATACAATTAAAGGAGACGAATGAAAGGTAGAACAGCACAACGTATCAGACGTAAGGCAGCAGTTGAAAGACTAGAATACCAGCACACTCATTACAGTGATAAGGTAAGAGAGATTAAAGAAGCTCTCAAAACTGCTCGCAATCACAAGGACAAGCAGGAAGAACAACTGCAGGAAGATCTGCTTAGGATCGCAGAAGACAAACTAGCTAAATGCAAGACCACACTGGATAATACAAATCGACTGTTGAAGGCCGCTAGTGCATAAATATTCTAAATAAGGATTTAGAATATGCAGGATATAAGACATTACATCGATGTCATTGATCAAATTAATGAAGAGGTGCGCTGGCAAAAGAGCCTCTTTGATCATCTCTTTCTTGATGATATCAAAATATACGACTTTAACCCAGACACGGGTTACAATGAAGAAAAACGGTACCCTTACCTAATACAATCTAATCACAAAAAGTTTTGGACACCTGTCGTTCCCAGCATGATGGAACGTATCCAACTGCATCGTCGTATGGCAGCTTGTCATGTGTTAGGTATTGAAAAGCTTACCCAATTAATAAACCTACAAGGTAAACGTAGTCGCCAAATATCAGTGTTTACATCAGATGTAGAAGGATATATCTCTGCGTCAGGTATTTGGGGTGGAGGAGGTCTAGTAGCTATCCTTACAGGTGATGTCAACGTAGGTGCTGCTGCTGATATTATGTCAGTAGTTGATAAGAAAGGACAACGCCTAATAGACCTTGGTCCTGAACCAGACTTCCAGGGCGAATTCCCATTCGATGTCTATGACGAACCGGCCTACAACAAGCTATGGAATGCACTCGTTGACATGCGTGTACCTATCCTAGCAGAGCTTAAATCAACGGGTGTAGAACCTCCTGTACCAGCAGACATAAGACGTAATACACTAGGCAGTCGCATGTTAGTTAACAGTGATAGTTTCACAGGAGAACAGAAAGCACGGGCAATAAAACAATACATAGACGGTGTTGAACGTGTAATATTAAAGCATCGAGACGTCTTCCATGAGATGTTCTTTGCTCATGTGGAACGACAAAGCACAGCCTGGGAGGATCTCATAGAAGATTATGATGAATTAGTAATGGGCAACTTTGAAATAGAAAAGCTTTATGTAATTGCAGAACACATTGACGCAGATGACGGAGCTAAGCCAGGTTGGCCACAGGATTATTTTCCAGAAGAAGGTGTGTTTTGTTCGCAGCCACGTAAGCAATGCATCGCACTAGATTTTCCGGTTGAATTTGTAGATGAACGGGATCTAAGAGATAGTTTAGAACAAGAAATGGTAAGGCGTAATCACACTTCATAAATGAATTTAATTTAGCACCACCAATTTAAAGATAAATCTTCTGTGAATGGTTCACAAGGATAATCTAAACCTTCTACTGGACACGGAGTATTATCATATACCACCTCTTGTAAAAAACATGATTTGTTAATGTAGGTAAGTTCAATACATATAGGTAAATTCCAAATAGTCTGCTTTCTATGATTATTACCATGGATATGGACGAGATAAAAATGCTGTTGAAATAAATGTAACAATTGAAATATTTCAATATAATCTTTGTTCTCTAAATGGACTTCTATACATAATTGCTGTATCTTAGATATTATATTTTCTAACTGCAAGGTTTCTGTGTTTTTAAATACTGTAAATTCTGACCCTTCTATATCCATTGCGACAAAAACGCTTTCTTCAGTTTGTAAAGCTAAGCCTAAATGATCTAAAGTATAAACATTGTTATTATAAAATGTTGCATTAGGATATGCATCTAAAAAATTTTTAGGCGCTCTTACAGTTCCATCAAACAACGCCACCGAACAATTAGGCACTAAATTAATGTAGTCTGCTTCAAAATCACACGAAAGACCTACACCATATGAAAAGAGATTTTTGGGTAAGTAGTCTTTTGCCACCACATAGCCAGAATCTGCTTTAGGTCCTAATCTTATTTTTTTCGTTTTGACAGGCCTTAATAAATCATAGAGTTGATTAGGTGAGCTAGGATTTATCATTTATTATATACCTTATATAATGAATTAAGTGTTTCTTTTAAATGCAGATTTTCGTTAACACAACGATACCCCCAGTCTATTAAGTAAGAACTTTCAAACGGCAAAAAATCTACTCTAGTATTTATTTCATTGATTAAATTTGGATTTATTAAATCAGATTCTAAACAAAAAAATAAATTACTAAAAGAGTATCTTGCAATGATTGCTTTAAATAATTTATCAATAAGCATTTTTGAATCAGATTGTAAGGCAATATCTGGAATAACTAAAAGATAAGGAATATTTGCGTAAAGGCTTAAATGTGCATATCCTCCCTCAGTTCCTATACAAAATTTCGATGTAAGTAATTTTTCAAATACTTCTGATAATGGTTCTAAATCTTTACGAGAAACCTTTTTATAATTTATAAAATCTACATCAATCCAATCATTATTTTTTACCGTGTCAAAAAATTCGAGTGCAGATTTTTTATAACCATATTTAAAAATATTCAAATAAATGTAATATGCAGGTGAAGCGAATTGGTTAATATAATCTCCAAACGTTTGAATAGTTTCTAGTTTAGCTTTATATTTCCAAAAGTCTAATTTTGAAAAATCCTCATCGTATGCATTCCGCCATTCTATCACAGAGCATTTTTCTTGCATTGTTTTTCGTTGGAAAGGAGTATAATATGCTTTACTCCTTACATAAATGTCGTTGTTAATGATAGAATCTTTTTCAATTCCGATTGAAAGTAAATCCATATAGTCTTTACTTGAAAAATCAATTTCTATTCTATCTAAAACTATATCTTTTTTAAAGTTTGCTCCCCTATGAAAAATCCGATGTAAAATTTCAATGTCTTTAATGGTATTTTCTTCTATATTTTTTTCTTTATAATTATTTTGATGGAAGGAAAAAATTTCATTATCTTTAGTAATCATTACAGCTTCAAATAAAGAAA
>Ga0255772_10003929_pt1 | contig 14133 bp, 13 predicted proteins | sample 071ome_34_FD_179970 | JGI IMG/M metagenome (GOLD analysis project Ga0255772, IMG submission 179970) | Coastal salt marsh microbial communities from the Groves Creek Marsh, Skidaway Island, Georgia - 071411BT metaG (version 2) | ecosystem: Environmental > Aquatic > Marine > Intertidal zone >...
ACTTTACGAAACATTATTAAAAGAATATCCTAAATATCAACACACCAATATCTTGGTGGCCCTCTCACAAGAAACTAAATTTATGTTTGACGAACTAGCAGAAGATATGACTAAGTTTGTTAATAGCTTGAATTAATATAAATCTTCTAGATAGTTTAATAGTTTAGCTTTTCTATCTGTGTTGTAATCATATCTAGTGATAGTATCTTTTATTTTCTGATTATTATTTTCTGCAATTGATGATATTAAACTTTCACCAGTAATATTATTTGTTTCTGGTTGAAATAAATGGCCATAGTTTATAGTATGCTGAACTAATAAAGTTTTATTTTTAGTAGAAAGTTTATCGAAATCGGGTTGATAGTTTATTAAACCTTTTTTCTCAGGCATTGTAGTTCCTGTAACTTTACTTACATAATTAAAAAAATTATTATATTGATTTTTAGTTTTGCCTGTATACTCTTTTAGTATACCTTTATTTATTTTTTCAGCATCTTTATTAGATATACTTAATTGTTCTGCTTCTTTTTTTAAAGAATTTATATTATCTTTATTAGAAACTTTTCCTAAGTAAGGTGATAATGTTTTTATTAATTTTTCATCAAGTCCTAGTTTTAGTAATGATTCTTTATTTTGAAATCCTAAATCCAAACCGTTTGCTATAGTTATTCCTGAACCTTCTTTAGGTACATGTCCAATATATTTATCATCCTTTCTAACAGTTCCCTCTAATTTATTTAATATAAAATCTACATCAATAGGTGAGGCTTTTAGTGATATATTAACAGGCATTACTTCTTCACCAAGCTCCCACCAAAATATAATCCTACAATCGCAGACATGAGATGTGTATCGAGAGGTGTTATTACTAAACCTAAGAACTCTTTGTCCATTAGTATCTCTTTCTTCTCTATCAAGAATAAGAATCCTTGTGTAAACTCTGTCCATGTCAAGATGACTGGAGTATTGAATAGCACTGGCACTAGCTTGGGCCATGCTATGATAAAAAAAACTGCTGTCAATGCGATAATTCTTCTTGTGAATTGGAATCCTTTATTCTCATAGGTCCTTGCACTTTCTATAGATTTCATTTGGAAGTTTGCACGTTCCAATAACATCTTTTGTTCTTCTTGTTTTGCTTTAATACTTTGCCCCCAGATAGACATAAGTCCACCGAGTAAGCTAGAGCCTAGCATTGTAAGCATTTCTACTGGTAATCCACCAAACATTTTATTGTCCTCCTGTTGCTTTTACTCCACTACCAAAGAAGGATGTAATATCATCACTAATTCTGATAGAGTAAGGGTCAATGCCCTCATATCTTCCTAAGAATTGTTTTGTTAAGTCTTCAATATTAGCATATATTTTTCCTAACTCTCTGTCATATTCTGCCATATTGATTTGATTATTTCCTAGTTTATTTTTAAGTTGTTTTAATTTACTTTTTTCAACACGTATCTTTCTATCAAAATCTGCCTTACGACTTTCAGATAGTGTAGCAATACTTTTGTTACTTACTTTAATACCAAAGGCATTAAGTAATGCTTCAAATTCTGTTTGAGGTTCTCTATATTTAGATACGTCTCCTTTCAATGCTCTGTTTAGTTTTGTAGTAGAATATGCTCCCGGAACAAAGGGGAAGTTTGGTATTAACTTTTTACCTAAACTATTTAAAGCCAGTCCTGTTTCTACAATGGGGTCTCTGTTTAAACCTCTACCCATTTCTTTTTGACCTCTGAACAAATCATATCCTATCATAGAAAATAATATATCACCATAAATACCACCTGTAGGCTGAATAGGTTCAGGCAAGAAAGGTATAGGATTTTGCCCATCAAAACTTAGTACATCACCACCGGGATAGAAACGACTGATGTTTAAATACTTAGGTCTACCTTTAGAATCTTTAATAGGTAGTCGTATTGTTTTCTTCGGCATGAAGGGTAGGTCCATGATGTTACCTGCTTCATAATCAGGAAGTAATGCTCTTTCGATTTTTGCTTCTTCACCACCATAAATTTCTTCTAACTTACTTAGACCATAACCTAAAGCGGCATACTTAAAATACTTATGGGGTCGAAGAATAGCTGTCTCTGCAAGAATAGGTACAAGTCTATATGTAAAGGATAGGAAAGGTGTTACTGTGTGACGCATTGCATTAATAACAGGTGCGTCAATATCATAGTCAATGAATTGTTTTCTTGCAAACAAGGCGGCATCTTCATAAGTATCACCCATTTTAATACGATGCATAAAAGCATTTAATCGAAAGACGTGGTCTTCAATTCGATACCAATCTTCTAACTTACTCGTGATAGCATTGTTTCTAACTTTGTCATATATCTTAGAAGACATACTAACAGCATCATTCCATTCATCAAAGTCTACTCGTGACTTATAAATGTTTGCTAGTTCACTTGCTCTAAAATTTTTTAATTCTTTTCCGACAAAGTCTGCATCAAAGACACCATACTTGATAGCACTTAAAACGACATCAGAACGATATCCTTTTTTACTACCGTGAGTTGTTAATGCTTTCCATGCATCGGGTAATCCTGATAAAGGTACATCAGCCAAGTCACTAAGAACAATATTACCAAAGACATTATTAACATGCACTGTAGGATTCCATGCTGTTTTACTAGACTTCCAAACACTATTTAGTTTTCTAAAATTTTTCCACATAGCTCCAGAAGATTTTTCTTGTAGTCTTTGGCCACCAACAATATCTTTATAAACAACCTCAGGAACATACTTACCTGCTAGTTTTCCAAACTTTTTTGCTTTTGTTCCTCTAATTGTGGCTTCAGGTATTTTTCTATACTTACCGTCAAGTGCCAACATCTGTAAAGATGTTCTGCCTTTAGAGGCTACAGCAAATTGTTCTGCAACATCTGCATAGAATTGATATTTTGCTACAGTATTAGCCATCAACATTCCTGTATATTCCATAGCAATAGCGGCATCTTCAATTTCACCTTTTGCTAATCTTTGAGGTTTCGTTAACTCCCATCTAACAGTAACATAATCATCTTGATTTAATAATTTCTTTTCTAATATTCTACCTTTTTGATTTAAGTTTTGCTCTACAGGTGTTTGTTTTGCACGTTTAGTAACAAGATATATTTGATTGCCTACCTCTTCATAATCTCCTAATAGTTCCCAACCCTTATGCCCAGGGTCAACAACATCATTAATCATAGGTTTTCTATTCTTTAATTCTATAAACCAGTCGGCTACTGTTCTTTCTTCTACATGTCCTCTTGGCTTTAAATCATCACCTATTTGTTTTAGATTAGCAGTGTCTTCACCTTGTTGATATAATCTACCTAAGTATCTATCTTTATTTCTTTTGAATGTTTCTTCTGTAATTAAACCTAAATCAACATAACGCTGTCCTGTTTCTGTAATTAAATCTCTTGCTTGTTTGCTTAATTCTTTTAATACTTTAGAATCAACATTAGCTTTTACGTCACCTTCTAACATATTATATAATATCTTTTGTTCATCTTTACTTAATTTTTTCATTTGTTCAGCAATACGAACAAAGGCAGATGCTATATCATTCTTTGTACCATCATAATTATTTAATAAAACTTTGTAGTCTCTCGATAAACCATATTTATCTATCAAATTTCTTCCCAGTATGTCTGTGAAGGATTCTTCTATCTCTACTAATTCTCCTTCTTCTTTACCATAAACAATTTTCTTTCTACCTTTCTTTAAGCCTAACACTCCTAAGTATCCTGCTGATGCACCTAAGAAAGCTCTACCAAATTTAGAACTTAGAGGTTCTTCAATACTAATTAAAGGTGCTGTAGGGTCAGAAGTAAATCCTAATGCACCACCTGCAATAGCTGTACCGCCTTCACCTGTAGCAGCGACTTTTAATATTCTTTTACCTACATTATCTTCATAACCTTTTAATACTTTTTTAAGAAAACTTTTAGGTTTATTTGCAATAGGTTTAGGTCTATCATAAACTTTTTTTGTTTTAGGAAAAGGTATTGTAGGCTCACCTGTTTTTCTAAACACATTAACCAAAGTATCAAAAATAGATTCAGGTTCTTTTCCTATTTCTTTTTCTGGCCTTACCCCTAAAATTCTTTCACCTTCGGTATAAATCTTTCCTTCTTCCATTCGTATATCATCAGCTTTACCTTGAAGTTGAACTTTTGTTCCACCTTTAGCTACAGCTTCGGCAGGTGTAAGGTTTGCTCTTTTAACAGATAATGGTATCATTGTTCCTTTACCTGTTAACTTAACTCCTAAATTTTTTAATGCTCCAAAGGCAGGAGCTACAACACCTCCACCGACTGCACCAAGTGCTAGTTGTTTAGAGCGTGTATCTATTAAAGATTCTTCATCAACATAGCCTGTCGCACCAGCAATTGCACCAGATACCATTCCATACTTACCCATTTGATAAAGTGTTTTTGCTTTACCAAAAGGTATGAGCCATCCTGCAGGGTCAAGTAAAGCACCTGCAAAATAAGCGGCAGTAACCATTGTACCATTTTCCCCACGCATTAATTCGTTTAGCTTTTGCTGTTCTGCTTTCATCTTTTCTTTATCAGCACCTATAATTTGTTTAGCACCACGAAACGTATCAGCAATACCTAATTTAAATGCATAACCAACAGCATTATTGACCTCAGGTGGGTCAACAGCTTCCATATTGTTTACAAAGTTAGGGTCTTTAAATGTTTGTTTGGGGAGTTCTTTGTCAGAAATAGTTGTTTGATTATATTTATCAATTAACTGTTGACGTTTTGAAGTAGGAGCAATTACATTAGATGTAACTACTTTTGGTTGAATAATATCTTCTTCTGTTTCCTCTCCGATAGAGTATTTCTCCATCAAAGATTTTGCTTTTTGTGTAGCCATTATGTTTACCTAAGTCTAGGATTGACGTTTTGTTTTATAGGTTTTTCAGGAAACTGGGTGTATCCATATAATCTTAGTATATCAATAGCTCTGTCTCTATCTGCATTATTTTTACTCATGACTTGTTGTATAAATTCTTCTGTTACAGGAGTTTGGCTATTTCTTAACTTGTCTTCTTCCGATACAAAATCTGCTGTAGTTACAGTTACGGCTTTTCCTTTTTGTTCTAATTTAGTAGATGGAATATCTTTTACTTCTACGCTCTTTACTTCTACTGTATCATCAGTTATAGATTTAACATAACTATCAAAGTCTTGTTGTAAACTATTTGCTATATCTTCTAGTCCTACATTACGTAATTCATCAATAGCATCTTGCATGTCATCTCTATTATTTGCCATTTTAGCTGAGTCATATACTTGTCTCATACTATTAGCAATAGGTGAATTTTCTGTAGCTTGAGTTAGTAAAGGTAAATTATAATCAGGATTATTAGCTTTTTGAATTACTTCTGCGATAGCTTCATCTTGAGTTCCTTGAAAACCATTTTGTAATAGTGTATCTGCTTGTGAAGTAATTTGTGCTACAATTGATTCTTGACCTACATTAGGTTTATATTCACCTGTTAATCTTCCTGCCATATCTTCTACTTCTGATTGTAAAGTATTATAAAAGTAATCAATATTTGCAGATTTTTGTTTTAAAGTTAATCCAGATGTTGCCCCTACAAATGCTCCTTCTTGTGGTCTATATTCTGCAGTAGGTTGAGGTGGGGTAATACCTGTCATGATATCTTCTCTAATCTGTTCGCCCCCTCTTCTAACACCTTGTGTTATAAATCCTTCAAACTTACTTGTCGGTGTTGGGGCTTTGCCGACTGCACCAATTTGTTCTGTTCTTACGGCTTGAGTTTCTTTTTCTAACTTTTGTTTTGCTGTTTGAGTAAAGTCTAACTCTTCATACTTTGATGAATCCATTGCATCAAATTTCTTTTTAAGATTTAGTAATTCTTCATCTCTATCATCACCTGATAAGTTATAGATATTAGATAGTCTGTCTAAACTTTCTGCATCCATAAGATAGTTTGCAAAACTTCCACCACCAACTAAGTTAGATAATCTAACAGCATCATCATATTTATTACCTAAGTCTTGAGTAATTTTATTAACATTATTAACAGCTTTTGCTAAGTTCTCATTATAGATATCTTCCTTTTGTTGAGCTTGTTCTTGCCAAGTATAAACTTCTTTTGCTGCTCCAGTAAGTAGTGGTGTTAAACTTAATAAACCCATTAGTCTTCATCCTCCTCTTCTATTTCTCTTTTGGGAGACATTAATCCTTTTTGTATTTCTTCTAATTCTTCTTCTCTTTCTTGTTCATCCTTTTCAAATACTTCTAATCTATCTTCATTAATGTTTCTAGATTTAAGCAAATCACTTACTAGCTTTTTAGTATTATCTGTTTTTGCATTGGTCAATTTAATATTTTTTACTTCAGCTTTTTTACCAATAGAGAATATCATTCGTTGTACAATAGGAAATAATAAAGCGGCAACATCAGGTGTAAATGAACCTTCTACAAATCCACCAAAGATAATTGTTTTTGTTACAGAGTCTACAGATACCCCAACATCTAGTAAGATAATAATTCTTTCTAATTGTTCTTGCTCATGTAATTTATCCCATATGAATAGAGCGGCTTCGTCAATGTTGACAAAACGTGGTGGTCTTTCCCACTGCCAACCTTTTGGTTCGCCTGTTAAAGATTGTCCTGCTACAGGTGCATCAAATTCACTGATTGGCATCTATCTCTTACCTCTCATTTGCTGATATGTTGTTAAGTATGTTTCCCATTGTCTTACTAAATCTTTATAATCAACAGCTTCATAGGCTTTTGTTTGTCCTGCTGTTGCTAATGTTCTAGCTTTACTTCTAGATAGTGCTTCTCTTGCTTGGGCAAAGTATACATCACTAGGAGTATAGTCACTAGAATCTGCACCACCTTTAAAAAAGCTACTACCTACTACACTGATTGCAGCACTAACAATTTTATCAAACATTTATATTCTCCTTATTTAAATATGTTAACGGCAATTGCACCGATTAATTCATTTAATTGATTCTTGGTCTTTTTATCCATTACATCTAATTCTGTCTGTCTTTCTAAAGCGGCCAAAGCTAAACTAGATGCTCTATCTGCTTCATTTTCTGATGCTTGATTTGACCATTGAGCTTCATCTCTCCATTGTTGCCACAAACTTGACATCGCAAAGTTAGATATATTTAAAAGGTTTTGTGCATCAGTTTGATTAGCGGCATTAATCGCTGCTGTATTAGCAGTATTAACATTTCGTCTCCACTCTACATTAGATTGGTCAATAACTAATTGGTTTTGGACATTAAACTTTTCTCTTGCATCTCTTAATTGTGCATTGAATTGTGAGATAGCAGTTTCTCTTTGAGCATTAGCTTCACGAATACCAATTAAGTTATTAGCATTTTGTGCATTAATTCTATTCTGTTCTGATACTGTAAACTGATTCATCGCATCACTTCTTTGTGCATTATTAATATTAAGTTGTTGTTCTAGATTAGAAAAGAATTGGTCTGTTTGTTGTTGACTTGATGCATTAAATTGTAAAGATGCATTGGTTGCCGCTTGGTCACTAAATAATGCTTGAACTCTTTGTTGAGCCTTAAACATTTCTGTTTGTTGAGCATTGGTTAAGTTAGCCATATCCATCTGTAAGAAGTTCTGAGCATTTTGAACAGCAGTTTGTTGTCTATTATTTAAGTTAGCCATATCTAAATTAGCTAAAGCACTGGCTTCTGCCATTACCATTGCTTGGTCATTACTTAAATTGGCCAAGTCCATTGTATTGGCGGCTCGACTATTTTCTAATTGTACTTGTTGTTCAGCTGTGAAGTTCATATTAGCAATATCACTAATACGACTAGCATTAGAAACACGGGCTTGAAACTCTTGATTAAATTCTATACCTAAAAACTCAGCACGTTGTTGAGCGGCCAACATGGCTCGTTGTTGTCTATTGGATAAATTCTGTGCTTCAAACTGTGCTTGTGTTTGAGCATCTATTTGAGCAATCGGTAAAGCAGATTCCATTGTAGCTTGGATAATTGCTTGACCTGCCATGGATGATGCACCTAAACCTCTGGCCGCCATTTGTGCTGTGGCTGCTCTCATTGCACCTGCCGCCCATACAGGTGTTTTACCACCCTCAAAGTCAGTCATTAGATTTTCTAATTGACCTTTAACAGTTGCTTCTTTACTTGGTGTGGTTTGTGCCGCTTGAATTTGCTCTGTAAACTGAGATGCTACTTGAGCATCAGCTACACCACTAATTAATTCACCTGCTTGTATTTGTCTTTGAACAGGATTATCTATAAGTGTTGCATTACCCTGTGCAGAATTTAAATCTCCTACAGATGAAGCTGTTTGTTGTGCGGCAGTAATATTAGCTCTAGGGTCATTAGGGTCTGTTTGTGCCGCTTGGGTTGCTGTTAAAGCTGTATTAACTGCATCTGATGTTTCAGCCGCAGTATATTGAGCGGCAGTTTTCTCTGCTACAGAGGGTGCTTGAACTGCACCTGTAACTGCTGTAGGTTGAATCATTGTACCGTCAGGGGAAACTTGAGTAGCTTGTGCTGTTACACCTGTGGGTGATACGGCTGTACCTCTTTCAACACTAACACCTTCTTGTAAAGTTCCTGCAGTAGGTTGTTGTAATACTAATCTATCAGCAAGACTTGTACCAGGTGCAAGAGTAGGTTGAGATACTTGTTGACCTATAATAGCTTGAGCATATTTAGAAGGGTCTGCTTTTACATCAGGTGCAATACTTTGTTCTTGTTCTATACGAGTAGGCCCTTGATTAAAAGGTATACGCCTTCCTTTTGGTGGCATACCTGTTTTTGGGTCTACAAGACCTTCTGCTACAGCTTTTTCATAATCTTCTTTAGACGCAAATCTCATTATTAATTACTCCCTTTAATTAAATATGCTTCCATCCACATAATCTTTTCTTTAATGACGGCTATGTCTTGTTGTATCATTGCAACAGAATCTGCTTTACGCTCCACAGCATCCAATCTTTCTGAAAACATACCCCAAGTCATACCAATAGTTACCATTAATACTAGATAAGGTAATATTGTTTTCAGTTCTAATTTCATCCGACTGCCCTCATGTTAGCTACACGTTCTTCATGTTCTTCCCAAGTCTTTGCTAATTCCTTATCCTTGGCATAATCATGTTTATTTTTATTCAATGCAATGACTTCATCTACGGTCATGCTCATCCACTTTTGTCTTTCTTGAAAATTTCTTTCTGCCCATGTTTCTAGTCTATCTAGAAGAAATTTATTATGTGTAATTAATTCTTTATTTTCTGCTTTTAATAGTTTGTTATCTTTACGAAGTTTAGAGACTTCTTCTTCTAGTTTTTTTAATGACATACGTTTCTCCTTTATACTAATTACTGAGGGCATTGAGTGGATTATTTAACGCCTTGTTAATTTTTAAATCAAGGTCACTTTCTAAATCTTTAATACTTTCTTCAAATAATCTTAATTCTTCTCTTGTTTTATTCTTGACTCCGTCAACTATATCTTCTAAATGTCTTTTGTCTAATTGTAGTTGTCTTACGTCACCCTTTAAATCATCTTTTAATTCTTTTGCCGTATTGGCCACTAGTGTTATTTCTTCTAGAACCATATCTAATTCATTTTTCATACCAGTAATCTGTTGAGTAATTAATTGTAGTTCTGATTTTGTTTGTGATTCTATTAGGGCAATACTCTTATCAAACTCACTAAGGTCAGGAGCAACAAAAGAGTTTATCTTTTTTTCCATACTAATATATCTCTGATAAACTTCAAAACCACCCCAAAGTCCACCTATCAATGTACCCAATAAGGGTAAGATAAGAAGTAGCTTTGAGCCACCGACTTTAATTCCTTTATACTCAATTTCTGCCATATTGACTGTTTACTATTTGCTCCATTATATAATCTTGTGCTAAACTATAATCTCTAGCATAAGGGTCATCTATTTGTTTGCTATCATACATAATCTCACTAATGTATAATTCTGCGTCTTCTAATGTCTTTGCTTGATATGCATCGAATCCATCTGTATCTGCTAATTGTGCCATCACTGCAAGTTTGACATTATTTAAAACTGTTTGGTTGCCTTGCTCTACTACTCTTGCCATAATCTTTTGAGCCACTTGTTCTTTTGTTGGCTTCTGTTGTACAGTTTCTTGCTTTCCTTCTTCTTCTGTCTCCATATCGGATTCTTGAGCAGGTTCGCTATCGGGTTCTTCTTGTGCAACATCAATTTCTACTTCCATTTCTTCAGGCATTTCTAATTCTACTACTTCAAAGTCTACTTGCATTTCATCTTCAAAGCTAGTCATTTGAATTTCTATTTCACCTGATGTATCTTCTACGACTTCAAATTCAAAGCTAATCGTTTCAGGTTCATTGCTTTGGAAATCCATTTCAAAAGAAACATCAACAACAAAGTCCGTATATACTTCTTCTACTGGTGGTATATATTCTGAACTATAAACATATTCTGTTGTTTGTTTAATTGTCGTTTGTTCAATAGTATTGATAATAGTATTAATGATATTATATATTTGGTTATAGGTTGCAGTAAAAAACATATCACTAAAACCTGGCCCATAGTATCCACTTGTATATCCAGCATCCATACCATACAATTCTAATTCAGCCGTATTAAATGTTAAAGCTGATACATCTTGATTGTAGCTATAATCCTGTGAACCTGTCCAATTAATATCATAATAATTATGGGTATAACTTTTGACTAATGTGCCATCATTATATAAATTAACAGTTATCTTAAACTGGTCTTTACAATCACCTGTGGTATTTGCACACAGAGGTACAGAACTATTAGAACTGTGAGAATAGACAGTGCTTCCATAATCTATTTCTTGAATATCATCATAGTCAGATACATCAATATCATAAACTCTTGAACCTCCACCTTGACTTTGATTGCCTGTTGTAATCTCAGCACCTGTCATTCCATAGTCACTTCCTACTATGTTAATGTTAGTATCGGTGTAAGTATTTAATAAATTTTCTGTTGTTACTTCTTGAGTAACTTGAACTGTTTCATACGTAGTTTGTTCTAGTTCCTCTACTATTGTTTCTGTATAAGTATAGGTATCTGTAGTCTCTAGAAAATCACCAATTAATTCTGTTATACTATCAGATAAAACAGATTCAACTGTAACACCTGTAACAATACCACCATTAGGTCCAGTATCTCCTACTTGATATTGTTGGTCGTATGCGTTAGAGTAAGAATAGAAGCAACAAAGAACCCAAAGTGATGCCACTAGTAATTTTATTTTGTCTATCAATTTTCTCTTTCTCTATTATTGCATGTGGTTTATGTTGAGGATGACTATCCCATCCTGCTTGGGCCACTTCCCCAATTGTTCCAAAGTAAGGACAAGGTGTTCCTGCCATTTCCATTGCGTCAAAAACTCTAGGGTCTTGACAGAGTACGGATACTGCGGCCACCTTCATACCCATACCATATAAACTTCTAGATAGTTTTAGTCGTTCACAGTTTTCATCAGTATTCACTGTTGCACCTGCGATACCTAATATTTGTGTTTGAACTGCGGCACTTGCCCCTGTTGTACAAACATCTTGATTATTGACAATCACACTGGGAGCAGAAGCTGTGCTTGGTGTTTTGTCTACTGTTGTCGTTCCAGTAACGGTTGATGACACGGTATTGGTCTCAGCTTTTACATCAGTAATTGTAGCTGTTACACCAAATAAAAATAAAACTGTTAATAATAATTTCACCTATGCCCCACAGGAATCACAACCTTCATCACATATACAAGGTTCACACCCACAAGCGATACAAGGTTCTGTTATCATTATGCTAAATAATTTTGACCAGCGGTGATTGCTGAATTAGCAGAGGTCATATCCTCTGTAGTCCAAAAATCTTTAGCAACCATAATCTCTAAGTGGCGAACATTTCTATCTACACAATCGTTTTTATCTTCTTGTGTATCGTCTGCCATTAAAGAACCATCAAGAATACCATTGATTAAATCTACACTATCACCCATCGCTGAGTAATGTTGTGTGATTTCTTCGGCTGTTATTTCGTTTTCCATATTATGCTCCTTTTAATGTGTTTACTTCTTCTTGAAGTGTATCAACTTTCGCTGATAATTCTTTGATTGCATTTACTAAATACCAAGTGATGTTATCTGGATTGACAGATTTAACACCTGTACTTTCAGTTTTTACTACATCTGGTAATATTTGTTCAATCTCTTGTGCAATCACACCCAGTTGAATACCTTTTTTATCTATCGCTGAACTAGAAGGTACTTCTGTAATTTCTTCTGGTGTGCGATATTCAAAGTTTCTAACTTGAATTTGATTGATTTTTTCTAAACCTATAGTGTTATCAACAATATTCTTTTTAATTCTTCTATCAGAAGTGGTACTCCAAGTAGATGAATTATTTCCTTGATAAACACCACCAGCATTAGGATTAATAAATCCTGTATTAGAACCTTTTCCAACTAAGAAAGCAGCTGTTCCATCAGCAATAATTTGAATAGAATCTGTATCAGTTGCACTAGACGTATCTGCATTATTACCAATACAAATATTTCTATTACCTGTTGTAATTCTATCTCCTGCTTTTTGACCAATAGCTACATTGTAACTTGATGAAGTTACATTTTCTAATGCTAGCCTTCCTACAGCAACATTCTCTGTACCAGTCGTATTAACCTCAAGTGATTTATAACCGACTGCAGTATTGTTATCTGCTGTGTTTGCCTCTAAGGCTTCTCTACCGACTGCTGTGTTATAATTACCAGATATATTACTTTTTAAAGATAAACTTCCAAGTGCTGTATTTTCTTCACCAGTGGTATTATTTTGTCCTGCTGAATTACCAAAGTAAGCATTTTTACCACCTGTTGTTGTTTGTAATCCTGCTGAAGAACCTACTGCTGTATTAAGTGTACCGCTCGTATTATCCTCAAGTGCTTTGTAACCTACTGCCGTATTGTTAGATGCTGTGTTGGCATATAATGCACTTCTTCCTAGTGCTACGTTAAACTGACCAGTCGTGTTGCTATATAAACTATTTTGACCCATAGCAATATTTTGGTCACCACTTGTATTAGATAACATTGAATTTTGACCAACGGCAGTGTTGTTAGATGCTGTGTTGTTCTGTAAACTGTGCTTACCAACAGCAGTGTTATAACTACCTGTTGTTAAATCTATTAATGATGCGTGACCAATAGCTGTATTTGCTTGACCTGTTGTAATACTATCGCCTGCAAAAGCACCTATCGCAGTATTTTCTAAACCAGTAGTATTAGATAATAATGCTTGGTATCCGACTGCTGTATTAGGATAACCACTCGTATTAGCATTTAGAGATTGATATCCTACTGCGGTATTGTTAGATGCTGTGTTGTTTTGTAAAGCTGATGAACCAACCGCTACATTATAATCTGATGTAGTGTTAGAAAGTAAACTGTTCATACCAACGGCTGTATTATATTCACCAGTTGTATTAGCACCTAAAGCATTTCTACCAATACCTGTATTATTAGAACCTGTTGTATTTGCATCTAAAGAAGCATTTCCCACTGCTGTATTATTATTTGCTGTAGTGTTTGAACCTAAAGAATCATAACCAACCGCCACGTTTCTTGAACCAGTAGTGTTGGCATCAAGTGCATTATATCCTAAAGCTATTAAACTTGTACCACTCGTATTAGCAGTAAGTGCTTGGTATCCGACTGCGGTATTGTCTGATGCTGTGTTTACACTCAAAGATGCGTGTCCGACTGCCGTATTGTTAGCACCAGTCACATTTCCATTTAAAGCTGACGAGCCAATCCCAACATTATAACTTGCTGTTGTTGTTTCGCTAACTGCACCAGAGCCGATACCAACATTGTAATTTCCAGAGGTGACTGCATCAATGGCATTTCTTCCAACACCTGTGTTGTTTCCACCAGATGTAAGTGCAGTTAAAACATTATCACCTAATCCTACGTTATTTGTACCAACAGGATAATTACCATCTAATTTAATTGTGCCACCATCTACGGATAGATTGCCTGATATTGTTAAGCCTGTAAATGTATTAGGCGTAAGATTACCACTACCATCAGACGAGATAATGG
>Ga0255772_10003936_pt1 | contig 14120 bp, 27 predicted proteins | sample 071ome_34_FD_179970 | JGI IMG/M metagenome (GOLD analysis project Ga0255772, IMG submission 179970) | Coastal salt marsh microbial communities from the Groves Creek Marsh, Skidaway Island, Georgia - 071411BT metaG (version 2) | ecosystem: Environmental > Aquatic > Marine > Intertidal zone >...
TGATATATTCTACAATTCTTATTTTCAAAACGACAATGACAAAAGTGCATGTAAAAAATTATTTTCTTCTTTCTTTCCTAAAATAGAAATCAAGCAAAAACAAGGCTTTGCAGGATTTCCAAATGAAACTTATGATTATGTGAATTCATATATACAAGAGATAGAAGACACTACTGTATATGAGGATGATGAAAATTATAAATGGAAAAAAGCATGTTACACAATACTAAAGAATCTATAAATTTTTGGGTAGGATACACCGTAGAAAATCCAATCGTGCATGAGATTTGTAAATTCTCATTAGAAGAATTTGATATCAATGTGATGCCATCTCCTGGATATATTGAAAAAAATACAACAAATCCGTTTTCAAGAACTAGATTTGTAACACCATTAGTTGATGCAGGATTCTCTGATTCTGATTGGGTTTTCTTTTCAGATGATGATTTTGTTTTTCTTGACAATCCTATGCAACTGATTGATACGCTAGATGATTCTAAAGTTGTCTATGTTTGCAAACATCCGAGATACACATCAAAAGCTGAAATCAAAATGGACGGAAAGAAGCAGAACAATTATATGAGAAAGAATTGGTCAAGCTTTATGATTTTCAATAAGAAAAAATTTCCGCTTTCGATTAAAGATATCTTTGCAATGAATCTAAAAGATTTGCATCAATTTATTTGGTGTGATGAAAATGATATTGGAGAGATTCCTTTGGAATGGAACTGGCTTGTGGGTGAGTATGCAGAAGGAAATGAGAACGTCAAAGGCCTACACTATACTCTAGGTGGCCCTTGGTATAAGGTTCCGTATCCATCACACTACAATCAGAAGTGGAAGGATTTCAAAAAAATATATGATACTTGTTTCTAAGTATCTAGTCCATGCGGATAACTATGTTGTAATTTATCATCGTGGCGAACATCGTAAATATTCAATTCAATGAGTTTCATACCAAGTACATGATAAGACCAAAAGAATCCACGATGATCTCCTTTCAGTCTCAAATAAATTGAATTTTCAAAAAGAACAAAATTGCTCATTGAACCCATCCATTGAAGAAACTCAAGTTCATAGGCCCAATTTTCGCTGAATTTATCCGCAAAGAATAGTTTGTATTCTTTTCCAAATAGTTTCAAGCTACCTCTTTGATTGTGAAATTAGAATATTTTCTACGTACAAAAGAATCTTTATTGGAAGAAGGTCTTTCAACGATTTGTATTTTAGTTGTAGAACTATTCTTTTTAGCCCATGCTGAAAGAAAAATTGGTGCATCACAATCTTCTTCCAAATACATATAACCTACATCAATGTAGGAATATTCTGAAAAATTGTTTTGATTCAATCCTAACTCGGCTAGTGTTTCTCGGTCCACTCTTAACCATCCGTGTGATGGGTCACTGAAAAAATAGAATTTATTTTTCATAATCAACCTCTGTTATCAAAGTAATCAAAAAATACGTCTGACGCTGATTTCCGGCTGTTCTGAGTGCTAGTCGGTCTCTTATAGATATAAGCAATTATTTCACCAGTTCCATCTTCAACAACATGCAAATCATCAAAGATTTTTTGTGTTGAGCGAGTGACGGAAGCGGTACCTTTAGTTAAATAATTTTTCAACGTTTCAATAAACATCGGCACTTTGATAATTCGTTTAGTGCCAAAGAGTTGGTCAAGTACATCATCGGTAATCCTATGTTCATATAAATTTTCAAGATAATTCAACTCATCTCTCAGTATCATTTGTGCGTTCATATCTCTGGTACTTCAAGAGCGGTTTCTAAAACAAATAGTAAGACAAAGATAAAAAACATAAACAAAAGCCAAATGAATAAATTTTTACCATCTCTCATATTACTCCAACAATGGCCATTGCAAATACTGTATTAAAAATAATAAAGCCTGTGATTGCAACAATAACATCAAATTCTTTCATCTTGTTTTTCTTCCTCTGCTAATTCTTCTTCGTATAATGTATTCAAACCAATTCCAGCTAAACCAAGAACAATAAAAGTACTTAGTGCTATCATCGGTAGGAATACCAAAAACCAGGGTGCATTCAATACACCACCAAGTTTTAGTGTGATTAATAAAAGGGTAATTCCCCAAATCATGTAGTCTCCGTTTGTGATTATTATAGACTACCCAATGCTCTTCCCCATGAACGAATGTTAACCCATTGGTTTTTCGGAATCGCATAACAAACGGCATCCTCAATCTTCTTAGCGAGGACTTTTTCTGGACAGTCTTTGATTCTAGCGTAACGTATTGTTTCCACTCCTTTAAGTTGTGGATTTTTTTCTTCAATATATTTATAGAGGTCGAACTCAGCAGTCACAGGCATACATGAAGTTGGTCCAGGAATGCAAACAAAGGCAACCATTCTCCACACATACTTTGCTAAATGGTCAACAGAAGATTCTCCTTTTGGCTTGCTCTTGCGAACAGAACCATTTTTCAGAATCATTTTGGAAACAACTTGTTCTGCTACAGCAAGTTCATTTCCAGAAAGAGTGTTGTGAAGAGTTTCGGTGATTTGAGCAAGGTTGGCTTTAGCTGACATGACAAACTCCATAAAGGTTATAATCAACTCAACAGAATATAGTATACTTTATTGAACAGGAAATGTCAAGGAAAAAATGATTATCTCCAATCTTTTTTGTCACCCATCCATTCGTTGTATGAGTAACCTGCGTGATATGCTTCGATTTGCTCTGCAGTCATATCTTCTTTAAAAATATGAGTGCCACGAACTTTGGAGCCGCCTTCCCAATAATTTGGCTCATCTGGTCGATAGTAATAGCTATCACAAACACCTACATCAAATGGTGAGCCATGAGATTGGTCATATTTGTTTCTGAGGTCTTCCATTGCTTGTGCTTTTTCTGAAGTCTGTAGAATGATTTGCATTGTCTTCTCCAAGATGTTGATAATGTCTCACTCACTCAATGATCAGATCATAGCAGATTATTTGAAAATGTCAAGGATTTTTTCGGATTATTTTATACCAACTTTTTTTTCTAATCTTCTTAATTTGTCTTCTATAATATATAATCTTTCATCAAGAGACATTTCTGATTTTTCAGTGATGTGTTCTTCAAAAATCATTATATCCTTAAAATATTTGAAGTTATTTTCTAAACGATAAGATAAATTTACATATCCTGCAAATTCAGGGTCTGGATAATTTAAACCATATATTTCAACAAATATATTTTCTTTATTTAAAGAAAAATTCTCAACACCATTTTTTAACATATTATCTAAGCATTCATTCATTAATTCAAGTGCAGTAGATTGTATTTGTTTTGCAGATGGAACATCATTTATTGATTTCCATTTAATCTCCATTCCACGATGAATTGCATGAATTTTTTTAAAATCAGTTTTTTTTAAAATGTCAGATATTAATTCTTTATAAACGGAAATATATTCTTCATTATCTACTGGAATTATTTCTCTAACTTCTTGATCTATTGGTTCGATATATTCATACATTATCGTATTCGTTTATTAATTGTTGTATTAAATTAACAGCTTTTTCTAATTCTTTAGAATTTTTATTTGTATAAAAATAATAATATATATAATCAAGAATTTGCTTTACGGTATCATCCTCTTCATGTTTTAATATCTCAAGAAACGCATCATAAACTCCAAAATATCTATAGTCTGGATTTTTATGGTCATAAATCGGATTATCTATTTCACGTTTCAAATACCAAATAGCTTTCTCTAAATCCTCTACGCCATTTTTATGCTTGTGTCTATACACATATTTAAATGCATTACCTAATCCAAATGACATATTTTCAACAATAACAATTGCTTCCACTCCAGAAGGATGAGAGTTATAATGTTCTGGATGGTCTACCTTATATTCTTTCATGAAAAGACCCTATATTTCTTCCCATCAATCACTTCTATTCTACGAAAACGAATGGATGAAGATTGAACCTCATGTTCCTTTGCTCCACCAGATTCAATGAAACGAAGTTGCCCTGCTCTCAATTCAGCATTATGTTTACTTGATGCAGCTTTTGATTTGTTTGACATTATATAATCTCATTAAATGTTAATCAATTAAGGTATTCCGCACCTGTCCATTTGGTTGTATACTCACCAAAAATATTTCCTCTTGCCTTGTTCTTGGCAGGACTTGCCCAACTTGCTGCCATCAGAATGTCACCTTTTTTGAATTTAGTACCATCTTCCAACACAACAAAGGAATGAACAGTTGCTTGACCATCACCAATAGTTGTAGTCACTTTGGCATATTTTTTGCCATACGCAACATCAATACCTTTCTCAAACTTTTCAATCATCTGACTTCTGATTTCAGATTCTGTTCTGGTTGCTCTCAGATTCCTTCCCCATGATGAAAATTCTTTGTAGTCTGCTACGATTGCTTCAAGATAATTGGCAATTGCATTTTCAAAATTTTCCATGATACCTCTAAGGTTTGAGTTGGGTCAATCAAACTATAGAAATAAGTATATCAGATTCTAAAGAAATGTCAAGTTATTTTTTTTCATATAAATAATTAAAAAATAATCAATAAAATTATGGAGTATCATGGATTTTCAACAACTCTTAGTTCCAATTAAAAATAAAAATAAAATTAATATATGTTCAGAAAATTATGGTTGTGTTTTATCAAGTGATCACTTAACCAATACTGTTTTGATATTTGATGCGAATTCAAAAAATTCTAATTTAAAAAGTGATTACTTAAAAATTAAAGACGATGCTTCAATATTTTATTACAATTATAATTCAAATAAAAATAACAAAGTTATTGATCAAATAGATATTAATTCAGATTTTGATAAAATTAAAATTTTTAAAAAAGAAACTACACTGATAATGTCATTTGAATATAGCAAATACATTACAAATATGAAAAAACATGAATTTGATTTTATTACGCAATTAAATATAGAAATAAATCAAATTCATGAAAATTGGTATTTACACGATGATATCATATTGAAAAAAATATTAGAACATTTTTATATTATACATATACAGTCAAATAACAAACTTCCTTTTTATATTAATAAAGTTCCTGCATGTTTTAAACTTACGTTACTCAATAAAAATTTATTTAAAAATAAAAAAATTTATAAAGAAGTTTTAGAATACCCTATAAGTAAAATAGACTTTCAAAATGAAGAAAATTTATTTTTTCATTTAAACTGGTGGAAAAATAAAAAGTTTAAAGTCAATAAAAATTAATCTAAATTTATAACACTATGATTATATAATAAAAAATCTTTTATATCATTTAGTATGAAGTTGGGATCTTCAAGTGCGTCTTCATAAGTTTCAACTATAGGTTTATTTTCAAACTTTGTATTCAAATATAAAATTTTAGAATACAATTCTCTTATTTTATCATCTTTAAATAAAGATTTTGTGAAATAACTTGCATATATTTTTTCACCTTCAGTAACTTCATTTATTTTAGAAAGAGTATTTGTTTTATAAGTTAACGCCAATCCTTTTTTTAATTTAAATTTAAGTTCTCTACCATCATTAAATATACATAGTTCACCACCTTCATATTCTTCAGGTTCATTTAAAAACACATGAGTTTTATAAGAACCAATCATAATACTTTCATTATGTATTCTAAAAAAATCACCTTTTTCTAACTTAGATACGATAACTTTTGTATTAGAGTAAGGCACACAGAAACTATAAAATGTAAAATCATCTTTTGTTTTCATTAAAAACAAATCATCTATATTTTGTTCTGTAACAAAAGTTTTTTCTTGATACAAACTTTTAGCTTTGCTTTCATTAGTTATGCTGTTAATCCATGTGCCATCTTTCAACATTTCATCTATTTCATGATAACTATTTTCGTCATATACAGACGTTATTATAAAATTACTATCCATAATAAATTCCTAAATCTTATTTAATTTTTGATGTGTGAACCAAGCATCTGCATTGAAACTTTTGTCACAAATGTAAATATCAAAATGTGGCTTTCCTCCCACTGTAACACTATTACATTTACATCCCCATTCTTTTATTTGTTGATTTGTAAGTTCTGTCCAATCTAGACCGCTCTTTGCTCCTCTGGCAGTCCAATAATGAATCTCATGTCCTTCATCATATAAAGAATTTAGATATTCAATCCTATCATAAATTGGTTTATGATTTGGATAATCTTTGGAACCATCCGCTTTCTTCACTTCTTCACAGATGGTTCCGTCTATATCTACATATATTATCATGAGTACAATAATTATTTTATTTTAATATTTTTTTCTTTACAATGCTTTATAAAAGATTGTCGTAAATCATTTTTTAGCATTAAATTTAAAATTTCTTTTTTATTAAATATCAGACCTGAATCGTCTGTTTCTGTTAATGAAATTTTCCCAACAAAAGAATCCAATCCTTGAGTTGACATACCTCCTTGTTTGGTTAACTGTTTTCACTAAATCCATAAATTACAATAGTATTTACCAAACAATAAAAGTCCGTTATCTACTCTTTCTCTTTTTTCTCTACTTAATAATATGATGTTGTCTTCCTTAACTTTTTCAAATGCGTAAATCATTTCATCTAAAACATAATGCCATCTTTTTTCTAAAAATTTTATATCAACATCATTAATTGGTGAATCATCTTCTAATTTTAACTCTTCAGGTACATCATCACTTGATACAAATGGAACAGAATGTACATTATCTTTTCTCAATTTAACAAGTGCTGGATGAATGACATGAGAAAGTTTATAATCTAAACTATAGATATCATCTCCATCTATGTTAACATAATCAAAACGTGTACGTTGCCAAATCCAATTGACAACTGTACACAATTTATCATTAATATTAAAAAGAATATCATAAGTTCGTTTGCTAATTTTTCCGTTTTCTTCAGCATCCACAAGCCAATCATAAAACAAATGAAAATAAGTACGATATCCACACAAATAAACTTTCATGATATTCCTTTATATAAATTAAGCAGCCGATTCTACATTCTGTTTTTCATATTCTTTTGAACGTTTTGTCGTGTTTAGATATTGCATAACAGTTTCGGGTTTTGTTTCTCCATATGGATCTGTTTCACAATTATCTGAGAATCCAGGCTCAACAAACCATTTTTCGATTTTACAATTTTTAACGATTGCTGCATATCTCCAAGAACGCATACCAAATCCAAGATTAGATTTGTCTACAAGCATTCCCATTTTCCTGGTAAATTCGCCAGTTCCGTCCGGAATTACTTTGATATTTTTCAAGTCCTGGGATTTTGCCCACGCATTCATCACAAATGCATCATTTACAGACATGCAATAAATTTCATCAATTCCTTGTGCTTTGAAATCTTCATACATTTTTTCAAAGTTAGGAAGTTGATAGGTTGAACAAGTTGGTGTGAACGCACCGGGAAGTGAAAATAGAATCACTCTTTTTCCAGCGAAATAATCACCGGTTGTCATATCTTGCCAACGATATGGATTATCACCACCAATAGATTCATCACGTACACGGGTTTTAAATACTACATCTGGTACTCTTTGAGTCATAATTTTATCTCCTTTAAGTTGGAGCCGACACTCAGAATCGAACTGAGAACTGGAGATTACAAATCACCTGTTATAGCCGTTTAACTATGTCGGCTAAGTTAATGTTAAAATAATAGTATAGCAGAACCATTTTAAAATGTCAAGTATTTTATTCAATGGTTCCTAAAAACTCATAATTCACATTTACTGATTTTAAATTCTTAGGATTGACAACTAACATCATTCCTATTCCACAATTAAAAATATTGAACATTTCTTCATTGCTTAATTCTGCTTTTGTTTGAATCCATTCAAACAATTCTTCGTGAGCATAAAATGATTTTTCTTTAGTTTTCCAATTAATTGAACTTTTTTGGTCAACTACTCTATCAAGATTACTCCAACCGCCTCCAGTAATATTAGCGGCTACTTTAATATCTACCATCTTTTTTCTAAATTCATTTAAGTCATCTTTATATATCTTTGTTGGTGTCAGTAATTTTTGAATTAGTTCTGGTGTTCTATTGATAGAATGATCATCATCCATAAGTTTATTAATTAAACTAAACCCATTACTATGCAAACCACTACTATATAAGCCAATTAATACATCACCTTTTTGTATTCTTTTTTTGCTATCATCTATTTTACATCCTACTCCAAATCCACACACATCAAAATTCTGTCTTGTTCTAAACATTCCCGGTAATTCAGCAGTTTCACCACCAACTAATTTAACACCAATAGATTTACATGCATCATTAATTCCAGTAATAACTTCTAGATAATTTGATTCTTCTAATTCACCAGTTGCAAAATAATCCATGAAGTATAATGGTTCTGCATTCTCACACAATATATCATTCACAACCATTGCCACACAATCTTGACCGATTGAGTTCATTGGACGATAGAGTACATCTTTTGCATATCTAGCAAGAAGTACCTTTGTTCCTACACCATCGCAACTCATAACTAAGTCACTTCCAGCACCATAAGGAAATGGACAAGTTGCAGCAAAATTTCCAATTTGATTTGAATAAGGTTTGATTTTATCAACTAGGTCACTTGCTAATTCTACATTCACTCCAGCATCTTTATAATTCATATTACCTTGATAAAAAATTGTATATTACTTTATATCCATCTTGACTTTTATGATGTTTTTCAAATGCTCTTTCTGGATGAGGCATTAAACCTAAAACGTTGAATTGATTATTATAAATTCCTGCGATTCCGTGTAAGCTTCCATTTGGAATTGGTGGCGAATAACGATATGCAACTTCAAATTCAAAGTGATCTTTTTCATCGCAATAAAATTGACCATCTCCATGAGCAATCGGTATTGAATAACGATTCATATGATTATCATACAGGTCAGTTTCTTTACAAATAAATTTTTGTGTGTTATTTTTTCTAAGCGTTCCTGATAATATTTTTCTTTCACATAGAATCTGAAATCCATTACAAATTCCTAAAACCTTTCTACCATCACTAGCATATTTTTCAATGTCATTCATTACTGGACTTAAACTTGCGAGAATTCCAGCACGTAAATAATCTCCATAACTAAATCCACCAGGCAGAACATACATATCTAACTTTGGAACAGAACTTTCTTTATGCCAAATTGTAGAAACTTCAAATTCTTGATAAGTCTTTAAAAATCTAATCGTTTCTTGTTCGCAATTAGAACCAGGAAATATAACAACTCCCACTTTATACATCACTCCTCCATTAAACCAATTGCTCCAAAAACAGGAGTAGGTAATATATTTTGACCTGATGTTTCATTATAAAAACTCACATTACCACTAACAATTGGAAAGTCTAGTTTCTCGCAGATTCTTGCCATAGCATCTATAGTTTCTTTAAACTCAAACATAATCTCAGGGTTCTCAGGATTGCCGAAATTCAAACAATTCGTGAGTGCTATAGGTTTAGCACCAATAGAAATTAATTTATCATAAATTGAAACTATACAATTCTCTGCTCCTTGATCTGGATTGATGTAACTCTGATATGGAAAACTATCTGTATAAATTGCAATGTGTTTATCTTTACCTCTAGCATCTTTCTTTGGTATTCTAACAATAGCTACATCATCACGAATACCTTTTATTGTATTACCTTGCACTTCACTATCATATTGTGATAATATATTTTCAGTACTAAATCTATACTCTGATTGAACTTCTTCTTTTTCAAATCTCGGAGTCCAAGGTCTTTCTAACTCTGGATATTCTAAAGCACTAAGTGGAAAATTACAACAAACATTTCCATCTCTATACACTGTAAAATTTCCATCTTCTGTTGTATGTCCAATTTCTACACAATCCAAATCCCATTTGTCAAAAATAGCTTTAGCTTCTTCTATACCCCAATCATGCAGAACAAACAACATTCTCTCTTGAGATTCACTAAGAAGAATTTCCCAAGCTTCCATACCAGTTTCTCTTAGCGGAACTTTATCTAGATTCAATTCTATACCACATTTTCCTTGGAATGTGGCAGAACCACCTTTGATGCCTATTTCAGTTGCTGAACTTGTAAGACCTGCTGCTCCCATATCTTGTGCTGCAATTACATGTCCGGTCTTTGCTAATTCAAGACATGCTTCTATCAAAAGTTTTTCAAGATATGGATCTCCTACTTGTACAGTAGGACGTAAATCTACACCATCAGTAAAACTATCACTTGCCATTACTGCACCACCAATACCATCACGTCCTGTTTTTGCACCAACATATAATAATTTTCCAGAATCTTTAGCTACACTTCCAAGAATACGTTCTCTGGTATGACCAACAGCCATTGCATTTACTAAAGGATTTTTTTCATAGTGATTATGAAAAATAATTTTACTGCTTACAGTAGGAACACCTACACAATTTCCATAATGTGTTAGTCCTTTAATCACACCATTTATGACACGTTTACTATCATCAGAAAAGGCAGGGTCTCCAAAGAATAAATTGTTTGTGAGTGCAATTGGTCTAAATCCCATTGTAAAGATATCACGTAGAATACCACCGACTCCCGTTGCTGCACCTTGAAATGGTTCAATATAACTTGGATGATTATGCGACTCCATTTTAAATGCAATTCTATCAGTTCCACCAATACTAATTACACCAGCATTTTCTCCAGGTCCAGAGTAAACATATCTGTTATTTGTGTATAATCTTTTTAAATGGGATTTGCTTGTTTTGTAGCTACAATGTTCACTCCACATTGCATCAAAAACGGATTTTTCTGTATGATTTGGTTTTCTATTTAATCTTGTTTCAATTTCAATTAATTCATCTTTAGTCAACATATTTTATTTCATAGTCATATAATAATTCATTAACAAAAATATTTTTGGCAATATCATCTACATTCACATCATCTTTAACTTCTAGATAAAAGATCTGCCCTACGGAAATGTGAGTGATTTTTGAATCTTTTCCTACAGAGTTCAGTATTGTTTCTCCCTCTATATCTTTTATTCCTTTTCTGAGTTTCGTTTGTATTTGAACTTTCATATGATTTTTTTATAAAAATCTTTTTATCTTTATTCTCATCAAAAAATTGCTCTTCACTCAATGGAGTATTCAATTCTTCAAATAACATAATAACAAATTATTTTTTATATTCAGGAAGACCTTTATGCTTTGTTGATGCAAATTTCTTTGCGTCTTTCAAAGACATACCTTTAGCTATTTTTTTTACTTCATCGGATGCATCCTTCATATCACCTTTTTTATATGCGTACACCATACCCATAAGTTTTTGTTGACTTTTGGATAAGGATTTTTCTAGGATAACTTCCCGGAATTGTTTGAATGTTTTCATTTTTTCTTTTCTTCTTTATCGTCTTTTTCTTCATCGTCTTCTTTATCATCCGCAGCATCCTCCATAGATTCTTCGGTATCACCATCTTTATCTATATCAAGAAAATCAGGTTTCTTTTTCTTTGCGGCTTCTGTAATCTGGTCTAAAAATAGTTTAAATGACTTCATGTTTTTTTTAAATTAAAGTGAACAAGTTAATTTTTATATATTTAGTATATTTATCAGTTAACTACAATCGGAATAAGCTTTAAACCTATAATATCAGCGAGGCCTTCTGTATCACTATTACTTAATGCAATAGCATCTTTATCGGCCATCACTTCACGATATGTTTCCATGATAGAAGGTTTTAAATCTATTTGTTCTAATTGACCTCTTGCAATTTTTTCTTCAATTTTTCTTTTCAACAAATGCGGTGGAAGTACAGATATTTCTCGCACTACACTATCTAACACTACAGAATCTTTTCCATATAAAACTATAACTAACTTTGAAGGTTTACCTTGTATAGTTTCTGTTCTTCCTTCTATAAAATACATCAACTCTTCACCGGTTACTTGTGCAAGACGGTTTTGGGGATGTACTGCTATTGAATTTTCCGCTAATATTACTGCAGAAGTTGAAAGTAAAAAAGCTACTGCTAAATTAAAAAACGTAAGTGATAGACGCCGCATAGGTATCCCAGTTCTCTTTTAGATTATTTGATGTGTTTCTATTGTTTTCTTTCCAAGTTAATTGATGAGTTCCATGAGTATTACTATACTGTCCTTTTAGAATTAACTTATCAAGATAGTCATAAGATATGCCAAATCCTCTATGTGTTTCCTCATCAATATCTTCTATAAAATCATGACCATAATTAGTCCATAATTTATATTTATGGGTACGATATTGAACCATAGCATTCCAAAATTGTTGCTTGGATGGTCCAAGTTTAAAACCATAATACTTATCCATCAAATCGTTTGCTGTGCCATTTGCTTCTCGCAATCTATCTATCTTTTCTAATGTAAAAATATAATTATCTAAGTAGTATTCACCAGCATTATATCTGTAAATATAATTTAAATCTACAACATCATAAACTTTATCCGCTTCTGGAATTAAAGGGTTCAAACTATAAAATTCTCTCGTTGTTTCAAAGTCTGAAGTGATGCTACTTTCAATTGCACGTATTCTAAAGTTATTATAATACAATTCTGCTTGAAGTCCATAGTTAACATTTTGTGCAACTGGTTCCATACCAACAAAATCTTGTACGTAATCTTCTCTCGGTCTTAAATCGGTATTTGAACCTACTAAGTATTCAACTTCTAGACAAGCAGGACCAACATGAAGTCTACCAAATACTGAGTGACCATCTATGGATGTTAGAAGTTTTCTAGTATTTTGCCATACCATGTTTGTCGGATAGTATTGTAATACAAATGGTCTTTCTGGTGCAAACTTGGTATCACTCCAAAATCCAAATGGAACACTCAGTCTACCCACTCTGTAACCTATTCCTAAATCAGTTTGCTTATAATCAGCCTGAACAAACGAATAGTTGAAATCTAATTGTCTTTCATCATCATAAGCGGATTCGTAAACAAACAATGAATTCCATTTAAGATTCTTTGTTATACCAACGTTTAGTTGCAGTCCAACTTCTACATTAGCATATTCTTCTGGTAGTTCATTGTCTGTTGTTTCTACGTAGCTTGTTGTCAACCATGAACGTGTGTTTAAACGTAATTCAGCGTACAATAAGCCGTACACTAAACAAAAGATTAGCGTGAGTATAATTTTTTTCATTGGGAGTTTTTAGGGAGAATTTTTGATAGTTTGGAATATGCATCAGAAATACTATAAGCATTAGTTTCTATGCTTTTTTCTGCGGAATTTAATCTACTGGAAATTTTCATAACTTTATCTTCTATGACAACCATAGATTCTTTCATAGATTCTACATTGCCTTCCATGACAAATAATTGTTTTTCAACGTTTCTATTATTAACCAACATTTCAGATACTTGGGTTTTCAATAATGGCACGGAATCCAGTTTAGTTTGCATATCATATAACGAATTCCAAACAGAACCTAAACCCCCGGCAAAGACAACTCCAAGTATCGCACCTACATATTTTGAAACATTTGATTTTTTAACCGTATTATCATCTAACTCTTCAATTTTATCATGAATATGATCTAATAATTTTTCATGATTTGTCTTTTCCCTATCAATAATTGAACCGACTTTGGGAAGAATAACTTTGTAAAAAAAAGTTTCAAACTCACGATTTAGATGTTCATCATCAAATACTCTTCTACTAATATCAGTTACTTCTCTTTCAAAAGACTTTAACTTGATATCCAGTTCGCTTTGTTTTTCAAGTATCTTAACTTCATGTTTAGATAACCACTCATAAAATTGTTCTTTAGATAATTCGGACATTTTAAAATGGTTAAAAAAGTTTGTTAATAAAGTGTATATCTATTTATCTTCCAAAACTTTTTTAGCATAATCTGTTAAAATCTCAACAATTAAATCATTTAATTTCATATCTCTTTTATGAGCTTCTAAAGCTAATTCTATAAATGTTTCGGTTGGTATATTAATGGTCACTAGTTCATTCTGTTCTTCCATCTTAGTCCTTGTCTAGTTTCATTATTATAAAATCATTCAAAGTCATGTTTTTAGCATGTGCTTGCATAGTTAATTCTAAAAGTTGTTTTTCTGGCAAATCTAGTATAACCATACATTTAC
>Ga0255772_10003937_pt1 | contig 14117 bp, 16 predicted proteins | sample 071ome_34_FD_179970 | JGI IMG/M metagenome (GOLD analysis project Ga0255772, IMG submission 179970) | Coastal salt marsh microbial communities from the Groves Creek Marsh, Skidaway Island, Georgia - 071411BT metaG (version 2) | ecosystem: Environmental > Aquatic > Marine > Intertidal zone >...
GGTCGATTCAAATTCAGTAATGTTGCCGAAGGTGAGTATTACCTAGTTACAACAATAACATGGATGCTTCCTAACGGTGCTTGGTCGGGTGGGTTGGTTTGTAGAAAGGTCACGGTTTCTGCTGAACAAGAAAATAACTTCATTCTAACTAAGTAGATTACAGGATGCGGGTAAAGTGCGTTGTATTTATACTAAATATCCGTAATATCTTTTATTGCTGAAAAGCAAATTTACTACCGCACAGGTAGCTTACCAAATTGGTAAAACTTCTTAATCACCGTATAGGGGAATCAAAATGCAAAGTTTAAGTATCGTCAAAGTCTCAGACACTTTCGTCGCTGGATCCAGTGAGGGAGGTGATGAAATGCACAACTTATCAGGTTCTATTTTTGATATGTGGAGCGAAGCTCGACAATTGCTGAAATCTGATCCAGATGATGAAATATCCTTCAGCTTTGAAGAGTTTTTCTATCAGGATAGTGAATATCAAGCGGATTGGAATCCTGATCTTTGCGGTTATGTTTTAGTGTTCAAAGATGGAAAATCAGCACATACTCAGACTTTCATTGAAACTAATCGATTGCATGCAGATTATAATGAAGAGTATTTGCAACGATTTACTGAATTCGATGATGACCTATCACATGAGCAAGACAAGCTCGCCGATGAGTTTGTAACTCAAATCAATAAGATTAAATATAACTTTGGTTAATCATGACTAATAACGATTACTTTCGATCTCTACTACACCTCACAGGTGTAGGTAGAGACAAGGATCTTCTTATAGAAATTTTTCGCCTGGGCGGTGTTGATGCTACGAACTCTAAAATCAAAGGCTGGAGAACAGCGTTGGATAACCCAAGAGCGTCAAAAATGCCTGATCACATTCTAGAGGGCTTTATTCAAGGAATGTTTAAGTTCAGGGACATGGAGCTCGATAAAGGCAACATAATCTTTAACTTCGAAATCAATAATAGGCATTAAATCATGCAGTCAGAAAGTCCGCTAAGTTCATTGCTCGTTAAAAGTCTGACGATTGCAGGTTCAATAGTTGTTGAGTTACTACCAAAGCAATGGAGACTCAAAGCAAAGCTCAAGTTTAATTGTGAGGGGGTGATGACGATTGCGTATTGTGGTCGATTGGATCCTTCTATCAATATTGATACACGGGTTAAATGGGATACTTTCTGTGAGGATGGCTGGAAGCAAATCGTAGAGGCCAACCTTGCTCCTCAAGGCGTTCCTCAAAATGTATTGGATGAATTATTTAGCTATCTGACATCGGCGGTATACAAACAAACTCACGAATCAACGTATGATTTTGGCGCTTTGGCCGGGTGTTCTGGTTCAAAGGCTTTTACTCATGCGAGCACTCATCCAAGGCTTCTAAGCCGCACTATGGCTGAATTTGGTTCGCTGGTGGACGATTTAAAGGATCTGGAATCGTTATCCAATGACCAAGCTATTGAAGCTTGCAAGCAAGATGTCAGCTCTCAAGGTTTTAATTACAGTACGTATTCATGGCTCCCGGATCGAATGTATTGGCATAACTCAGGAAGCTCCCATCATGCAGGGCGCCTCTGTTACCTCCTCAAAGAAGAGGTTAAAGAGTGGCCGGTCACCGGCACATGCCACAACTACAAGATTAATCCAGCTTTCTTTTCATCAGAACCTTCCTCATTTGCGTTATATGTAATGCCAAATTTTGAGGGTATGCCTTATGATCGGCCGCGGTTTGATGACAAGTATAACGAGCTAGGACTTCATTCTTTCGAGTTAAGACAATTCCCTAATCTTCAGTTTGTTTTGATCAATAAGACCGCGCCAATGAGCCATATCTCGTTGCAAAAAGCTAAACAAGAATGTCAGCTTGATCATATGATACGATTCGACGAAATGCTCCAATATTTCGTGGATTAATGTAGCTTACGCGCCAGAGATTCGAATTCTGGCGTATCTTTTTTGAGTGATTTTTTGTACAACTATGGCTTCCCCAAAACAATACGGTAGGCCGTCCCATGAAATCGATTTTCTCATGCCCTGAGTTTGATATTCGTCAACCCGACTCAAAAGAAGAATTGTCTCAATTAGCTGCTGATACGGAATGGCTGTCATCTTCGATGACTAAGCATCGATTAGAGAGTGCGAAATATACCCCTGAAGACTTCCTGCTGTTGTTCAAAGACGGCAATATCTATGTAGCATCAAAGTACGAAACAGAAATGGTCTCGGATCCTCTTTCTGAACTCGCTCATGATGGCGTTTTTGAAACATTTGATTTGGAACAGCGGCTTTGTCTTGATACTTCAAAATCGCTTTACGAACCTATTCTAGCTAATCACCTGGCTCATGAAGATCTATCAGACGCGCATTTAGCAATGAGAAAACTGATCTTTTCATTGGATGGACGAATGATTCATGAAGCTGCACAAGCCTCTCAGGAAGAGTATTTTGAGGCACTAAAAAGCGGTACATATAAGCTCGATGATTATTTGAAGGCGCATGAGCTAACTGATGCCGTTGAAGTTGTGAAAGGTTTTAAATCCAATGATCCTGAAAAAGCCGATGATTTCTTGTGGGCTGTGGTTCAAGGGGATCCTGATAAGATATTGGATTGGAAAAATGGTGTTAAGAAATTGGTCAATGATCACCCGGAGCTGGTGGATGTAGCTATCCAGGTTAAGCCCAAACTTGCCACTCATATGGCAAAAGACTGGGTCGATTTTGAACGAATGAAAACGGCCGTATCGCTAAATGGCAGTGTAGTTACTGAATTAATCTTGAACGACAAAGCTGATGCTGGAACCTATGAGGTGCCGTTTCGCCATTTAATACACCCGAATAATTCAATGAGTCGAGGAATAGGGCGATTTGATGATGGGCAGCAACAAGAGCTTATTGAGTTGGCTATCAAGACTGATGGCTTTGTTCTTGATAATTTACCCAAAGAATTAATTAAAGACCGTGAAAAACTGGAAGCATTGGCGTTAGAGCAAAACCCTTCGACCTTTACATTGATTCAAAATCCTAGCATGGGCCAATTATTAACAGCGTTTAAAGGCTTTGTGGATCGACATCAGCTATACAATGACACGGAAAAAGCGTTAGCGCTTTTGGATATTGAGGATAAACGATTTCGGTCTGTTATGGAGCTCGCATTGGATAGCGACTCTCTTAAAGATGCAAAACTAGCACAAATTGAAAATATCTATTTTAGCAGTGATTATTTTCCTGGGGTTATGCCCGACCCTCATAAAGTTGACGATTATGAGAAGAAGAATAACACCAAAACTAAATTCTCAGGGTTGGCCAGTTTAACGATATCTGATGATCGAGACTTTCTCATCAGGGCAATGCAGGTATACGTAAAAAATAACCCTGATTTAACTGACCAAGATGTCGTGAGCGCATTAAATCAAATCAAGGATACTAGGCTACAAGAAGTGTTGTTTAGTCACTTCAAAGATGGAAGTTTGGTAGATCGAGATCCGTTCAGAATCGAACTGGATTATAGAAATACGAAATGGCAAACGACGCCGTTACCGCAATTCGTCTCACCCCAAAAAGAAGAAACCATTGGCGTGCTGGCATATGAAGTTGAAGGTAACCAGGCCGTCAATGTGACAAACCACCAGTTGCCTAAGGATGGATTTGATCAGGCGTTAATTGATCTGTCTATCGAGGAGCCGGGAAAAATGTTTTTGTCACAAGAAACATTAGCACCGATCACCTTTGATTCAACTGTTCGAATGAAGGGAAACCAAGGCGGAGAATACCCAACCGATCAGGCCGCTCTCACTTACCCTAAGCTGTTGGCAACTCTTTCCACTTTCAGAGCAAATGAACGATATGTATCACACAATGAGCCCTTTACTCGACACCTGGCTTCCAAAAAAGGCCAAGCGATAGACTTACTCCATCTTCATGGCATTGAACTGGATAAAACGGAAGGCAGCTTATTGAACATGGCGGTGTTACTACCGAACGAAGAAGAGTTTGCAAGAATCCGAGATGTATTGGCTGATGTACAATCTACTCAATCAGAATTTCAAAAGACACTCTTAGACGTTTACTCGCGCCACTCAACGTCTCCCTTAACCAGTATGGAAGACTTAATCAGTCAGCCGCATCTTAAGGCATCTGTTTCTCAGTTTCTTGGTCCGGATGTATTGGAGGCGGTGAGTTCAATGTATCAAGAACCATCACAATCTAACGATCACCTTGAGCGATCGAGATAATAATCGCTTAAATTCCTAATCTTCCTCCGCTCGAACCCAACCCGCTTTGCGCGGGTTTTGTTTTTTTGGGGATTGTTTTTTAAGGCAATCCTAACCCATCTTTTTCAGGCGCTTACTCTGGATTCATCTTAACAAGAAGCGTGAGTCAGAGAATATGTTTGATCCAAAACACTTTAATTACCGTGTAATTCCATCAGAGGTTGTATCCGTTATTGAATCAATGGATGTGGATGGGAATGCGCTTCTCCCGACTTACGAAATCAAAGATAAAAAGTTATGGTCAAAAATGGCAGGCATTCTGAAGAATAATTTCTTAGGCGCTTGGTCGGCCAATAAGCAAGGCTTTGAGTTTCCATGTTGCGCCAGTGAAGTTCAATATATTGCTACTCACTATGGCATGCCTCCGCGAAATCTGTTTGATCGCTTTGACTCGCCCGAATCCGTTCAAAACGGTGTTGCTCTTCAGTTGGAGTACAATTCTAATAAATTCCATCAGGAAAAAAGCGTTATGGTTTTCGAGCCCAATTATGGTGGCGGGAACCTAGTAAAACAGATCAAATCATCTTTTCCAGAGTCGTGCAATGTCATCGTTGAGGCTTGCGAGATTGACCCATTGGCTCGGGCCTGCGCATTGAACAAAGAAGATGATGTCACTTTTGTGGGTGATGATTTGTTGGAATTCGACGCAAAGGCGCGTTATGACATTATCCCGATGAATCCGCCTTTTAATACCAAGGGTCGTCCTCAAGCCTGGTTTGATCATCTTCAACATGTGCTTCCTATGCTTAAATCAACAGGGAAGCTGGCATGCGTCTTTCCTTCAAAATGGTGTACCCAAACAAAATCATTTAATGAACTTAAGCCGCGATTCAAAGAAATATATGAATTCATAGCTATGTTACCTGGCATCGAAATTGAGCCGAATGAGAAGAAAGCATTCCATTCTGAGGGGACTGACGAAGAGACGGCAACACTGGCTGTATTCAATAGTCGCTATGTAATGAAAAAGGATTATGCTTTTTCCTCATTGGAATTGCGATTTAACAACAGTAATTCGGCCAAGATCAGGCAGCTGGCTGAGGGATACTATGAGGGCAGCTATCGTCTGGATGAAGAGCATGCGCCATTTGTTAAGGATCATCTTTTAACTGAATGCTTGAACGAGATGCATTTCATTCCTGAGAAGCTGGTGGATGAGTTCTTGGCAACGATATGTGCATCAACCGTTAAGGAAAATGAAACATTTGATCTATTCGAACTAGATCAGGCGGCCTAATTAAACCAATCAATCAAATTAACCAACGAGGATCGACAATGAGTAAAGTAGACAAAATTTGCGAGCTAGATAACTCTATTGGCAGCATTCAAACAGAACAAATCACTTTAGCTGCAGACGTTGTGATTGAATCAATTCAAAATGAAGATCCAAGCTCAATCTATCAATTAATCGGTGGGCTCACTAATAACAAGGCGTCAATGACTGATCTCTTATTAGCAATTAGAGATAAATTATCAAAATAGGTGAGGGCATGCGACAGCAATCTCTAATTGAACAGCCTAATGATGAAGTGTTAGTCCCAGAAGAGACCTTGAAGACTTTCGGTAATCCCAAAGCAAAAAGGTTCTTCTGGGATGGCCTGAGATTTGGTGTAAACGGGCGATGGATGGGGGAGATTAAAATCCTATGGTTTGTCCAATCTGAAAAAACAGGTCGATGGTTTCACCACTCAAGTCATGCTGATCCGGAGTCTTATGAAACTTATCTGTTTTCAGAAACTAAACGAGTAAAGCGAGGTAGCTAATGTCAAAGGCACTGTATCGAAAACATAACGATCAAACTCAAAATAGCTCTAAGTATCACAAGAACGACGGGACCAATGTTCGTTCAATCCTAAAACAAGAAACTCACCGTCTAACCCGAAATGCGACTGACAGCCATCGGTTGTTACCATAAATCTGCATAAATAACTCTATAAGTCTGCATAACGTTTGATACTGACCCAGGTTAAGGGGGTTCAGTGTTAATCGGGATAACTTACGTACGAAAAACGGAAATTTATGCAGGCTTATGATGAAAAACTATGCAAACTTATGATGCAAATCCTTCTCTAAGTGATTGTTTTCAAACAAGCGTCTATGCAGGCTTATGGTGCAAACATATCGCACATTCTGGCTATTGGCTTGGATTTCCTTTAGCCGCGTAGCGCGGCTTTCGTTTTATTAGGTGTGGGTTGGGGATTAATTTTCTGACCGGGATTTCAGGCTCGTTACTCTGGGGTTAATTAATTACAGGAGTAAAGAATCAATGAAAGCATTAAAAACACCTTATATGGATTGTAAATCACGATTAGCTGCCAGAATTTCTGTCTCGTATGGTGATAGCACCTTTGGTAGTCGTATCGGTCGTATTAACGTAGACCTAACAGAGTTGTCTGCTGACGCACCGGCTCAAGATAACGATTGGTATAAGGCCCCTTTGTTAATCAGCCATTCTGATGCCATGGTTAGCGGTATCACATACTCTGTGCTTGTGCAGGAAAGCGATTGTTCGATTCAGGATCCGATGATTCATCTTGGGTTGGACACCGGTAAATTTGGTTTCTTAGATTCTCGTAAGCTGGATGAAAAGTATAAAGCCATTAAAACCATTCAAAATGCAACTATTCGTCTTTTTGAAAAGGAAGGCGCAGCTCCAACGTTTGGTGCGTTTCTAGAACGTTTGTTTAAGAAGATCAAAGTAGAAGCCGTCTTCTTGGAAGAAGAGATCAATGGCACCCGGAACTATAAGTTGCTTGAAAGCTTTTCTGAGGTGATCGATCAAAAACACCAGGGTTTGATTGATTCATTCCACCAGCAAGTTCAAGCAGCATAGGGATTGATTATGTTTAAAGTAAATGAGTTATGCGTCTACTTCCCTGAGATTGAGAAGCAACATAAGTACAAGCTTTGTCAGATTACTGAAGATGAGGGACAAGGCTATTATTCAATCAAGATGTTTGGATCTGTTCGTAATATTGTAAGTAAAGACAAACTAATGTCTCTTGAGCAATTCGTAGCAGATCATGCTGATAATAAAACGTCAGATGATCACGTCTTTAAACTATTCGAAGAAATGAATAAATGGCGTGAGTACCAGGGCGCTAAAGAGATGTGGTCACAGTGCATTTCTGAGCGTTTTAACGAATCTCTTGTACGAGACCATGGAGCGTTAGCTGAAATAATTGGTGATAGTAGCATTAAGGCAATTAGCCTGGAAGGATCAACTGAGCCATATCTAGTCGATGATGATAGACGTTCGTACTCTATCGATCTATGTATCCATGCAGGAGATTTATGTATCAATATCAACGCAGGTGCTGAATCAGTGATTAATGAGGGTGCGTCGATCGATACCGTAAATGTTAGTGTTGGTGCTCAGGAGATTGAACTGATTGATGAAGAGACGGATGTATTGAAAGATCTAATGATTGGTGTGTTATGGAATGGAGATTTTGACCTAACCAAACAAGCGCCAATCCCCCAAAACAAAATGGCACTTATTGGAATGATCCTAGCGGCCTAGCCGGGATCCTTCCTATATCCAATATCGTTAAGGATGGTCAAAAATGGCACTTCTTGAATTCAAGCGCCCAGACATGGTCAACATCCATGTACCAGAGGCGTTAACTAAGCAGATTAAGATTGGACAATCTCAAGGCAAACGCCGCGTTGTATTGAGTACTAACTGGCTATTGCTTATGGGCTTTAAAGGTGCCGATACGCCAGTTGTATACAACTCACTTGGTGACGGACAGGGATTCACTGTCGATTTAGCCAATGAAGAAGAAATCAAAAGTGGTAAAACAAACCTTGTTTACACTCGCTACTACAACTCGCGTTCGGCAAACCCTCTTAAGACTCGAAAATCCGAAAAGGTAATTCAGGTTACTCGTAAAGAGCTGATCGAGAAAAGCTTGGGTTCATGCGCGACTCATGTTCACGTCACATTTCGTTATGGTCAGCTGGTGGTGAAACCGCTAACCAAACAAGCCGCAAAACTCGTTCAAGATTTTCAAAGTGATGATACGATCAATACTTTTGTGGCGATGACAGGTGGAGTAGATTGCCACGCGCTTGAAAAGAACGGCTTTGGGTTGCATGCCGTGCTGGAGTATCGACCTCAAGCTAAACGCGATAAAACTGATTATACAGAAATGACTTCAGTGTCAGCTTTGGTTAACAGCAAACCAAAATATCTAATTAATGAGGATATCTATTCTCTGGATAGCCAGCGAATGGCAGAGCTTATCTCAGATGCACCAATAACCTTTGGTCATTTCAGTATTAGCTGTGATGATTTTAGTACGCTTAAAACGCATCAACATAGAGAAAACTCGCTTGAGGATCTCAGTTCTTCAGTTGATATGTTCATCCCTATGCTCGGCATTATTGATGCGCTAAATTTACCAGTGGTGCTGGTGGAGAATGTTCCAGGTTTTCATTCCAGCCCAATACATGATGTGCTGACCTTACAATTAAAGCGCCGCGGTTTTAACGTGCATTCGCAGGTCTTTGATTCTCGGACGTTTGGAGGTCTTACCGGGCGTAAACGCATGTATATGGTAGCCAGCACCCTAGAGGCCCCCTTTGTTTTTCCGGAAGCGTCAGAAAATCATCGTGATTGTTGGGTAGAAGCCATCAAGCCGAACCTTGATAAGATTATCGAGCGAGATGTAACCGACAATAAAGTTACTCAGGATGGTATTAATACTGGTCGGATCCGAATGATTAATAAAGACAAACAATTTTCGCCTACACTGGTTCGTGCTCAAGGTAACCAAACTAAAGACAGTTGCTATGTTGAGCATGAAGGTCGAATATATCGCCCGGATATTGAAAGTTTAAAAGCCTTGTCCAGTATTGATAAGGATTTTGATTTGGATTGGTGCCCAATTGATAAAGCGGAACAAATAATCGGTCAAAGTATTTGTGGGGCACTGCACGAGCAGATACTGATGTCTGTTAAGAGTCATATTCATACTGCAGCACGAATGTTTTCAGACGGAGTGACTCAGGCAAGAGGTATTGCCCAAAAATACTTTGATCAATCTAGTCAACTTGAGATGCCTGTTTAATTTTAGGTGCTGGTGATGGAAGAAATGTCAGAAAAGCGATCCGTTGAGTCGAATGAGCAATTTAAAGGTTTTTTGATCCATGATTGTGGTTATTCGATGCCTCTATATTCATCTGAAACCGGGGTATGGGCGGCGCTGCATCCTTTGATTACCACGTTAGCGATTGTTTTTGATTGTGATCGAACCGGGTTTAAGGAACGGTATTGTTTCCGGGATCAATCAAGAGCAATCAAAGAGCTTATTGAGTGGCATAAGCGGGGGTTTGGTGTTGAGCGACCGACAGGGTGGGTAGCGTGCCGAAATGTGGAGGCTGAAACTCTAAAAGAGAGCATGGATCGATATCAGTCCTATACAGGTGATTTCTATGGGCAGAATATCATCGAATACATGAACGAAAACGAAGTGCTTTTTTTCAGAGGTGCTGAAGATTATCTACGTGCAGCTATAAGTCTTGGTATCCCCCCTCAGCAGGTTGAGCATGAAGTGGCATATTTAAGAGCCGTCGGCTTGATCGAATGTTAGCTATTTAATCTATATCTAAAGCCTTGCCGATGACATCCACCTTTTGGATGCATTAAAACTTTTGGAACGCCTAGTCTCGCGTAGGATGTGGCAACGGAATAGGCTCTGGCCGAGCGTATCCACCTTTTCTTACTATGCGTCAGCTTATGCTAAGTCAGGATTTCTTATGACTTATGCCCCTTTAAGTTGTCTCTACGACAGTCTATTGCCAGTTTTATACAACGTACTTCTCATATTTTGAAAACGTTATGGCGCTTAACAGTTTTGCCGTATCTTTTATGGCCGCTTTATTGTTAAAAGTATGTTGCATCCCCAAAACAATATGAGTCACTGTGTTATGAGCATTAAAGTACGTAGCTATCTTGTTATCTCTTTTTTCTTGTCTCTAAATCTATTCAGTTGTCTTTTCTTAATGAATTGGATCAGTGGATTTCAAGAGGCCAGTAACGACATTAACTTAGCTGGTAGACAGAGAATGCTTACTCAAAAGATGACGAAAGAGTTTTTTCTGGACAATCTCTCTCAAGTTTCCAGTAAATCCTATACAGATTCAATAAAGTTGTTTGAGGACAGTCTTTCTGACCTTATCGATATTGCTGGAGATCGTTACTCTGTTTCTGTTGTCGCGAAGTTGAAAATAGTGTCTTCAGAATGGCGAGAGTTTAAGCCTTTGCTGACAGATGTGCATTCCGTGCTTGATTACACCAAGATTTCAGCTGCTTCCACATCGCTATTAAAAAGAAGCAACAATGTTGTTAAGGCAATGGAAACAGAAAGTAATGATTCGATATCGGCTCTGAAAATGAAGTTCTTTTGGGTGCTGTTTGGCTCAACTGTATTGTCTATCATTGCGATTTTGAGTATTAAGCTCCGTATCTTAAAACCATTAGATATTCTGCTATCAACTATCATCAACTCTGAAAAAGAGCGCAGTTTAAAGTATTTGACGCGATTCAGTAGCAAAAGCAGTAGTGACATTCACAAGGTAGGTGCTGCGTTTGATAGTTTGATTGGTCAGTTCTCAAGAACCACAGGAGCTACGCAAGCTACGCAAACCAATCTAACTACGACTGTTACCCAGATGCATGGAAATATTGAAAGCACTAAAGGGATGGTTCAAAGTCAATTTGCAACGATGACTCAAAGCACTCAATTGCTGGTGGAATTAAATGACGTGGTTGGGGATGTCGCTAAGAATGCAGCTCATGCGTCTGAAGTTTCATCAAGAACCAGCATCGAAGTTCAGACAGGAAATGAATTACTGACTGAGAATTATGATCTAACGGAGAAACTCGCTTGCTCTTTGGAGGTGTGTAACAGAGATATTGTGAATTTAGCAGAGGTTTCTCAAAGCATTTCTGGTATTACAGAAACTATCAGCGGGATTGCGGATCAAACCAATTTGTTAGCTTTAAATGCCGCTATTGAAGCGGCCAGGGCGGGTGAGCAAGGTCGAGGCTTTGCGGTTGTTGCGGATGAAGTTCGATCCTTGGCTCAGAAAACCCAAGAAGCAACCACAACCATTCAGGAGTTAGTAATTCGACTAAATGATGTGTCTGATGCTACATCGAGTACGATTTCTGGTTGTCATGCTACCTCAAAGGCAACTATGGATAAGGTGGAAGCGCTCAAGCTGCAGTTAGAAACTATCTCAACTCATATGTCTCAGACTACCGCGTTAAATGAGCAAATAGCCGCAGCTGCTGAAGAGCAATCCGCGGCCACTGAAGAAATTAAGCAAGGAATGGAGTTAGTTCTGAAGGACTCGAATAGCGTAAACAATAAAGCATTAGAAAATGAAGAGATCATGGTTAATATTCAACAGATGAACACTATGCTGTCTGAAAGTCTATCTGTATTTAAAGTTGGGTAGCGTTCCTGGTTCACTTTTATTTCATTCTAAATAGCTCATATCTCTTACCCGCTTTGTGCGGGTTTGATTTTATTATGCTCGGAGATGCTGGATAAATTCAGTGAAGATTTAGGTTCGGTGCATGCTTATAACCAGGCTAAAGGAGAGAAGCATGAATCAACAACTTCATATCGTTACCGGGAATCAGCGGACTATTGAAATTAACGGCATTACAGAGACCATCCTATCTCGACCAGTGGATAGAAATGGCTTAGTAAGGCTGACAATGCATGGCTTAAGAGAAAATGCGGTTGAAATCGCGCTTGATGAGTTTGAACGTCTAACAGGTTCCTGTTTTGATCACCTGTTACCCGATTGCACCTTTATTAAAAATGAGCTGCTAGTGGAGTGTAAAGCCGAGCTAGAATCCTTAGATCTAACATTAGAAAAACCATTTGGCGATGTACTTATTGCAAGTGGTATTAAGTTCAGTACAGAGAAAAACATTCATGTAAGCGCCGAACTGTATGTATCTGAATTTGAAAATAGCTATTCAGTCATGGTTAATCGAAAAACGGGCTTGAGTAACGTCCGTAGAAAGCTATTCTCTGGTAAAAAGAGCGCACTTCCTATTTTATTGTTTAATGGCTTAGAGGAGCTTAAACGAGGCCTTACAACCAAAGTTCAAGTGCTTCAGAAAGGTGGGCCTGGTGAAGTGACAGAGCGTGAATTCTCAAATGAAGGCTTTGCGGTCTTGGCTCAAAATGAAAGTCTTGATGACTTCTTCCATTCTCAGGATATGCCCGCGGGCATTGTTATTAATAATGCCGGTAAATATCAAGTGTTCAGCAGTTATCTAACCTTCGAAAATAAACGATGCTTAGACTTTGATAGCCGATCCTATAAAACCTTGGCTGGGGCCAAGAAATTCTTGTCAGGTAAAGGATTTGATGAGAAAGGGCGATATCTGGATCAATTAAATGAAGAAGAGCTTTATGAAGGGGCGCGACGCCGCCTTTGGGATTACGGAAGCACTTGGACTAAAGAGGCGTTATTACATTTCAGTCTTGATCAAGGCTTTGGGGTGATCTATCGAATGGATAAGGTCAACGATGAGAACACCGGTATCCAGTACATTATCAAAATAGAATTCACTGATGATCGAACCGGGAATTCGATTGCCAGAAATTTGCTGCTTAACCCGCAAGCAGCGCTCGATTCATTAATCAAGCAAGTATATAAGTTTGTAAGTGATGTTCGAACCGCCTATGAGTCAGAGACGCCAGAGTTCAATGGGGAGTGGACGATATTGGATCCGGCAGATAAGAGCGCGTTTCATAAGAGCCGAATTGAGGCTCATACAACAACCCTTAAGCATCGCTTGAAGTATCGAACCGATGATAAATACAGTGACCACCGTGTTCGCCAAGATAATGAAATCGAAGCAATTAAGGCAGTAATTAAACATCATGAACAGGCCGTCCAATAGGACGGTTTTTGATATGGAGTTTTTTCTGATTATTTGGCAGCCTTGTCTAAATGATAAGAGAGGATGTAATGGACAATAAATTAATTAGTTTCGTGGAAGCTTTAGTTTTAAGTGCCTTGTTGTATTTAATATCGAGTGTGGTTTCGTTAGATTTATCGCCAGAAGGAATAGAGCAAGCTAAATCCTCAAACCCGCTTGAGTGGTTGTTGGCAGCGATGATAATTATTGCCATCATTTGGCTTTCTAAATTAACGGTTACTGCCTGGATAACCGCACTCAAGCAGTTGATGGCTGCTGACAAGTAGTCATAATCTCTTCGCCACACAGCCGCTTAGCGCGGCTTCCATTTCTTTATACCTAAAGCTCATTGGTTGCTAGGTACCGAAAAGCATCTTTCACACAGAATGAGTTCATTGATTCGAATGACTGTATCTGCTGGAGGATGTATGACATCAAATATTCAAAGTATTAACCCTATCAAAGCCATTTCGATTGGCGTTTCATCCGTAAGCGTAGTTGATCAGGTAGAGAAGCGTTTTTCATGTTCAACTTCAGAGAATGGTGATGGACAAGTCATTCTTGATGGCTCTGGTTTCGATGGGAATCCTGAAGAACTTGCAGATCTGGCTGAGATACTAAAGCCTCAAGATATTGATCAGTTTTCTGAGCTGATAGGGAATATCGATCAAATAATTATCTTTGCTTAATAGTTGATTATTTTCTGGGTTGGTCAGTTTTGATGCAGATATTTCTGATTAATTCTGGCAGCCTGATTTATTGAGTTGTTTATTCACTTGAGGCCTTCTATGAAAGATCGATTCTATCTTGCTTGCACCCGAGACAACGTCGGAACAAGCATGGCTTTTCATGCCATCAAAGGGAATGGCTATAAAACCGATATT
>Ga0255772_10003951_pt1 | contig 14090 bp, 14 predicted proteins | sample 071ome_34_FD_179970 | JGI IMG/M metagenome (GOLD analysis project Ga0255772, IMG submission 179970) | Coastal salt marsh microbial communities from the Groves Creek Marsh, Skidaway Island, Georgia - 071411BT metaG (version 2) | ecosystem: Environmental > Aquatic > Marine > Intertidal zone >...
TGTGATATAATAAAGGGTGCCGGTGAAGTAACAATAAATAAAGCTCTTGGCATTCTAAATAATTGTAAAATAACATTGAATGGACAGGAATCGTATAAATACTGCGACACTTGTCAGGTAGTTCCTAGTCAACCCGCTGGTGTTTCTTCAATTACTATGGAAGATTGTGGGGTTCTTCCTAACAACCTGACAGGGATCGGTTGTGGTAATTTCGAACCTGATATTTTATGTCCAGATCCTAGTATTGATACAAGTGTCAAGGTATCTTCCGTACCACTAAAATACTGCGCCCTTGGTCTAACAGCAAGTGTAATAACTGGGATTATAGCAACAATCGGACTGGGTGTTTTGGCAGCGAGTCCTATAGGACAAGGAGGGGCCTGGGCGCTTAGCTTCACAGGAGCGGCAGGCGCTGCATATGGCGGCGTCATAGCGGGCATACTGGCCAACTATGGAATTCAATTTGGTTACTTAAAGCCGTGGATAGGAGACAGCTGTTATGGCCCTGGGTTATGTGCCAATGGTACAGGCTTCGTGACTGGCGTGAGTTCCAACGGCTATTTTATGTACCAATGTAATCCAGAAAGCTGGAAAAAGCCCGCACATGTTTCGTGCATGGCTGGCGACAATACATATGCTGGTTGTGATGATAATGACGTTGGTGCAGAACTATTCGTACCGTCTTGTTATGTTACTTATAGTGGAGAAGGCATATCAGCCAGTACTAGTATTGTCACAAACCCAGGATCCAATGGTAATAATGTTTATTTGTTAAAAATCGAAGGAACCTATCCCGTACCCGAAAGTTCTATGCCCAAAAAAGGGTGCAAAACCATTACTTTGTACAAAGGAAGTGAACCTAGTGATTGTGCCGAAGCGGGAGCTTCGCTACCAAGCAGTATATCTGTCACAGTATGTGCCAATACCGGAAAAGACGCGGTAGACGTATTAGACGGGATTAGCTTTGGACAGGATGCATGGGGTGTATGTGTTAATCCTGATCCTTGTTTAGTTGGAGTTGGAAATTTATTGTGTTACAGCGGAGATGACCATTATATATTGGTTGGAGGAAATACCGGACCCGGTAATACCTGTCAATCCCAGTGCAGTAAAATAGGAGGTTATACGGCACCTGGCTATAAAGCACTACCTTCTATAAATAGACCTTCAGGACCAGGAACGGGTAAAACTCCAGCCGAGCTTCAAAGCGATGCAGAAAAAGCCAATCAAGGAAAAGCCTTTTGGTGGGCCGTAGACGAACTAATACCAAACCCAGGATCATCTTGTACAATGCCAAGCAAGCAAGATCCTAGCGGCTTCAAAACTGCTACTGGTCCAGTAAGTTCGGCTCTTTATATATCTGAAGGAACGCCAGGTTTAGTGGGCGACTTTTGCAAAGAGTGCGGATGTAAGAAAAATAGAGAGTGTGGAGGAGGATGTAATGAATGTGTCAACGACGATTGTATTACAAGAAATAGCGCATTACACTCTTGCTACGACCACCTCACAGAAGAAACAAAGCCCTGCTGTGCCTACCTAGACACAACAGACCCTGACTCAAATAAGCACGATTATGTTATAACATGTGCAGATCCAGAAAATTGTATCGTTTGTATAGACGCACAGCTTTTCAACGATAAACATATAGGAACCGTAGCTCATCTAGATAATGTAAATCCTGACGGTTCAACAGATCCAGATAAAAAATGTTGCCCACGCCCGCTTCCATTAGCGGGTAAAATATACTCCGAGAAGCACCCACACTGCAAAACTTGTTGTGAAGGTAAAATCTATAATACTAATCAGTGTGATTATCATTGCGTTGACGATGTCTGGGTAAAGAAAGTATGTCCCGATGGATCAGACTATAGATACACAGCAGTACCAGGTAGTTGTACTCCAAAATGTACTTGCATCACTTGCGAATTGTGCGAAAGAGAAATACAAGAAGTTGATTCTGACGGAAATGCTATTACATTATGTCCACACTATAATACTACCATAGATGCCCAGTCTAGTTGCACTGAGTGCGAAGTAATAACAGACGCTAACGGCGAAGAGTCTGAAAGAATATATAGCACCCTTAAAACAGGTCAAACTTGCTGTCAAACCGGTGCAGAGGATTGGACACCAGCCTATTATTGTTGTGAGCATAGTAATGGCTACAACCATCCATGCAGCAAAACACAAGGATGTTGTGGAGACCAGTGCGCCCCAAATGACCCTAGCAAGTGTTGCGTAGGAAACTCACAGGTTGGTTATCAGATTAGAACAAGAGATTGGTGTGAGGATTGCGACGGAAACAATGTTTGTCGTTTTAGCACGAACCCCGATTGTTGTATTGTAGGCGAAACTGTGACGCGTCCCAGCTATAGCTGGGATGAGCCGCCACGCATTGTGTCAGAAAATTATAGTGAAACATGCATCGATACAATGGGACAATGCGCCGAATGTTATAGTTATTCATACACGAGACTAGTAAGCCCCATTGGTACATTAGAGGAAACAGTCTACGTTACAGAAGTTAGACTTATAACTGGATTGGATCCTGACAGACCAGGTTATGATCCTTGCCTAGAATGTGACGGAAATGGCGGCACTAGAAATAAATGCGATCCGGACGACTGCTGTGGAGGAACTTGTTATGATGATCCTTGTCTAGAATGCGTCACTGATGCTAACGGCGATGATATCCTTCAAGATAAATGTAGTGACGGCTGTTGCGGAGGTGATTGTTATGACACTAGCGATCCTTGCTTAGAATGCAATAACGACAGCCTTGACACGATAACATCACAAGATCCAACAGATCCTTGTTATAGCGCAGCCGTACCACAATCTATTTTCTATCAACCCTAAAAGGATTATTTACAATGAGTAGTATACGTATTAAAAATTTACCAGATCCTACCGGCATATTATATTCAGATAATTTTATTTTAAGCTCTGATGACCTATCTTATAAAATATCTTTATCTGGAATCAAAAATGAAATAACCAGTCCTTCAGTTAATACTCAAAGCGGAGGAAATAGTAATTACAATATACAACTTTCTGACTTAAGAAATACGTTAGTAATAGATAAATCTTTTGACTCTACTATAACTATAACATCGGGAATAAATGACAGTTGTGCGGTTGGCGAAAAAATAGATGTGATTAAAATGAGCATAGGAGAACTTAGAGTAGTAGCTGATTCCGGTATCAATATAGTAAGCCAAAATAATTTAACAGACATTGAATCATATCACACAAGATGCTCTTTACAGAAAATAAGTTCATCCAATTGGTTATTGTCTGGAGATTTATATAGCGCACCTAGTGGATCATTCTCGTCATGAAAAATGAAAATCTAGAAAATCTATCATCAAAAATCATAAACGAATCTGGTTTGAATTCTACTACAGAATATACCAGCGTATTATTAACGATTATGGTAATAGGCATCATACTAAATTGTATCAGAGTAATACAAGAGTGCTCTAATAATAAAACCAAAAAAATGTCTAAAGAAGAAACAGTAACTTTTTATCAAAAAGAAATAAAAAAGCTATCAGATAGAAGAGGATGGTATACCAAAATGCGTATTCGCAAAGCCATCCGAAGAGAAATGAAAATGGGTGTATATAAAGAATATGGCTCATCTATTTTAGACAGCATGCTTAGTATAGGAGAAAATATCACGGAAGATGAAGTTTCATCAATTCTGGAGGCTTTAAATGTTTAGCATATTAATCTGGTGTGTTTATGGTATTTTTGTAGGCAGTATTGCAAAAGCGATTGTGCCTGGAGAAGAAAATTTCGGGTTTGTAAAAACAGTAGCATTAGGAGTAGCTGGCTCATATATGGGTGGAGCTTTACTATACTTAATAGGAGAATATAGTACAGTAGAACCAGCAGGAATATTTATGGGTATTGCCGGATCCGTAGTCTCTATTGTACTGTATAATAAATTAACACAAAAATAAAACAATAAGATATAGTGAATAACAGGATTCCTGTACTAATATGGGCCTATCATGTGGATCTATGGCCAGAGATATTGTCTTTGCTATTGCCTGTAAAAGATTTGATAGATGTTAGGGTAGGACTATATGAACATAATACAGACAATTTTATAGTAGAAGATAGCATAAAAATATTTGATAAATATCATATATCATATCATCCTAATTGTGGCGGAGATGTTCTTCCGTTTTTATTGCAATTAGACTCCTTAGATTTTAATAAATCAGATGTATTTCTTAAAATACACACTAAGAAAAGTTTATTTGGCAGAAAAATAGAGTGGAGGAAAATTCTCTACTATAATCTAATAGGTACTAGATCAATATTTCTAAAAAATATTAACAAAATGACTAGTATACAAACAGGAGCATTAACATGCGGTAATCTTATAATGAAAAATTTGGAAAACACAAACAGTGAAATTATCGAAAAAATTAGCGAAGATATTTTGCAAATACCCTACAGTCATATAAAGAATAAAAAATTCTGTGGGGGCAATATGTTTTTTGGACAAACTTCAACCTTCAAGTCTTTCTTTAATACAGACTCCATACCTAAACTAGAAAAACAACTGAGAAAAGAAACGGGTAAAATTTCAGACGTAAAACAAGGCACATATGCCCACAGCCTAGAAAGACTATTTGGTTACATTGTTGGTTATAATGGACAAAAGATACTACGCACAATTGTGCCAACAAAAAGAATACTCAATAGCCTTGCTCCTCAAAATAGGCTTCATATTATAACTATGTATGATGGGAGTTCTTGCTATTTAGAGGAAGATATTAATGTCGTCGGAAATGTAATTTTAAACTCAAAAGAAAAATTAAAAGTAGAATGGTACCATCTAGATAATCCTGTCACAAGAACATACAAATATATCTCTGATAACACACTAATAAACGCAGAAGCTAATGCCAACAAATAACAAAATACTATTAACAGGAGGATCTGGTTTTCTTGGCAAACATGTCCAACAAGAATTAATAAGAAACGGATTTGATAATATAATTATTCCAAGAAGTTCAGAATACGATCTAACTAATCCTGATAGTTGCAAGCGTTTATTTGATCAACATCTACCCGATACTGTCATTCATTTAGCCGCTACTTGCGGAGGCATCGGAGCAAATATGGCAGCTCCTGGAAAATATTTTTATGATAATATGATGATGGGAATTAATAGCATAGAATGCTCCAGGAAATATGGTGTAAAAAAATTCATTCTAGTAGGCACGGTCTGTGCATATCCAAAGCATTGCCCTGTCCCATTTCGTGAACAAGATATTTGGAATGGTTATCCAGAAGAGACAAATGCTCCCTATGGAATAGCAAAAAAATCTCTTTTCGTTATGCTGGAGGCATATCATAACCAGTATGGTTTAAATAGTGTTATTCTTATTCCGTCTAACCTCTATGGGCCTGGAGATAATTTTAATCCAGCATCTAGTCATGTGATTCCAGCAATCATAAAGAAAATAAGCAAAGCAATTCAAAACAATGCACAAAACATAGAAATCTGGGGAGACGGCTCTGCTACCAGAGAGTTTTTATATGCTCCAGAAGCAGCAAGAGCTATAGTTGCAACAGTACAAAAACAAACAGGTTTTGAACTAATAAATATAGGCTCTGGCGAAGAAATATCAATTAGGTTGCTAGTATCTAAGATCGCCCATATTATGAATTATAAGGGCGATATTTTGTGGGATACATCCAAGCCAAATGGACAGCCCAGAAGATGCGTAGACACATCTAAAGCGCAAAAATTATTGCAGTGGTCTAACAATATCGATATCGACCAAGGATTAGCAGACACAATTAAGTGGTATCTAAGTACACAATGAACAAAGCATTAGTTCCAGAAGATTTTGATTGGGAATATTATGTACATGCCCATCCAGATCTATACAGGGCTGGAATCAAAACACAAAAATTGGCAGAATATCATTACGCCGTCTATGGCAACAAAGAAAATAGAAACTATAAACCAGAAGCCAATCATTATATTACAAGCAAGATCATTTCTCAACAAGAAAAGAAACCAATAAATCCTTCTCGAAAAACAGTATTTTTTGTACAATGGTATCTTGATGAAGACACCAAAGAAAACAGGCTGTTTTGCTTAAATAAAAATTTAGAAAACCCACACATCGACAAAATACATATTTTTTGTGACTCAAACGCATATGCTGATCTATACAACTCTATACAAAAGCACAACAAGATTCAGGTTTCATTAATAGCCAAAAGACTATCATATTATGACTGGATGCAATACGCTAATAAGCATTATGAACAAGATATTAAAATATTAGCAAATTCTGACATATACTTTGATAAAACGCTGGCGTTATTATCAAAACAATCATTCAATAAACATACATTATTTTTCGTCACGAGAAAAGACCTAAATAAATCTGGAGAGATTGTAGGAAGCTGTGACTACTATGGAGATTCAACCAGACCAACCAATCCATTATATTCACAAGATGTGTGGATTTACGAATCTCCTTTAAAAGCCAATCCAAATGCTTTTGATTTTGAGCTAGGCATAGAAAATTGCGACAGGCTATTTAAAAGCAATTTGTCTCAAGAAAAAATTCAAACAGTAAATTTATTTCCAAAAATAAACGCTATTCATGTAGATTATAGATCAATAAAAAATAGAGCACAATATGACCTAATAAATAATCGGAAAACAAATTTTATGAAAAACTACAGTATTAATAAGTTTATTGTAGAAAGTGATTTAAAAAGACATCCCAATGAACTGAATGCAATATGTCTATTGCTAAATGGTAATGAAATAAATGATGGATATTATGACTCATTTATTATAAAGCTTGCACACAGCATTAAAGAATCTCAAACAAATACTAAGACAGCATCAACCATAGATTTCAATATATATACACAACATACTATTGATAGTAATTATACTCAAGCGTTAAGCAAACTATTTGCAAAAGTCAATATTATCAAGTCTCATATTCCATATAAGTATGACTTTTATGATCAACCCAAATCAGATCAAGACACTAAGTATGGAGATAAATCAGGTCCTAATTATTGTTTTTTCGATGTTTTTAAGTACCTTAAGAACTACAACACTACATTATTTTTGGAATGTGATGTTATTTTTCAAGGCGATTGGCTTTACTACATTGATAACTATACTAAATTTAGTGGAGGTTTTTGGGTCTCTGGTTCTAAATATTACAATAACTCGCAATCAAATCTTTATTCTGAAAGCGGACAACATATTAATGGAGGAGTATGCTTGTATGCCACAGGTCACACCGGACTGTGTAACTATATGAATTTTTGTTTCAATATACTGCCAGAATATATTAATCATGTCAACAGCGGATTGCCATACGACTATCTGCTACATAATGTGCTTGTTGATTTCTTCGACTTTGATCACGACAATAGAAAGATATGGAATTTTATTGATAGACAAATAACAACAAATAATCTCATCCTAAATTATAGCGATATAAGTGTCTCGTTGGACAAAATAGCAAAAAACTACCCAAATATTCCGATCCTACACACCAAAAATTCAACAAACGATTAATGATAAACCATGAGTAAAATACCGGTATATTATCATATTCCTAAATGTGGAGGTACTACCGTACTTACAACATTAAACTATTTTAATTTCAAAACAAATAGAAAATTTTATATTGATAATGATTTAGAGTGGGATAATCGCATATGTCAAGTACTAAGAGTTTTTTTACATGAGGATCGCAGATTAAATTGTGTGGTGACTTTTAAAAATAAGTTCAACGACAATACTGTATATATAGACAGACATATCTGTTCTTGTGATTTTAAAACATTTAGCAAATTATACAATAACGGAGAATTGTCGATTTACGCTATATGCGTCGAACCCACAGGCGATGCTAATTTAAAACAATCTTTTGACACAGTTTGTCTGTTTTTTAAAGAAAACTCAGATATTGATATTTTACCATTTACTATTTTTAGAAATATTTTTGATAGACATTATTCCGAATATATGTATTTAAATAGTGATATGTCCAAACACGAAAAATCTCATGGCGTTTTTAAGGATATGACATTTGAACAATATATTGAATCCAATATTTTTCCATTCAACTATATCTGCCAAACAGTTCAACGAAAACCATCGGAAGAAAATATAGAATATATTATCAATTTCTTTAAACAGTTTAGGATTCTGGATATGTCCAACATCATTGATAATTTATTCTCCATACTAAATGAGTGCCAACCAAATAAACTAGATTATTCTGCTGTTTTTTCTGAGCAAAATATAACGACCAATAAAAATACTTACAATAAAATATCATTAAATAATCTTTGTCAAAAATCACAAGAAATCTTTTTGTTTAAAACCTCATTAGACAGAAAATTATATGATGCTCATATCTCACAAACGTAAGTTTATTACCATAGACATACCTAAAACCGGCACAAGATCACTTAGAGACACATTATTGCCTTTGAAAATAATAGATATTGTAGGGCAACCCGAATGCAAAAATTTTTATCAACACGGAACCGCATTGCATTGTAAAAAAGCATTACAAAATATAGGATTAAATTTTAATGATTATTTTTCTTTTTGTGTGGTAAGAAATCCTTGGGAAAGATATACAAGTTTTTTTAGATATTACAAACAAAAGGCAATAGAATATACCGAAACAAAAGACCATAAACATTGGAATTCTTCCAGAATAAAACAGGGAAAATTTTGTGTTGATTTATTTAGCAACAATAGTGAGCAACAGATTATGAGAAAAATCATAAACAATAAGCCAGCACAATCGCAATATTTTTTAAATCAAAATAAACAGATAATGGTTTCATATATAGCCTTATTTGAAAAAATACAAACAGAATTTGAATACTTTTGTTGGGCTATTGGTATAGAACCAATTAAATTATCACACAGCAATAAAAGCACAATCAATATTTCTAGGGACGATCTTTATAGTCAAGAATTAAAAGATATAGTCGCAGAAAAAGAAAATTATCTGATAAATCTTAAAAAATATGAATTTAAATCATAATAATATAAAAGTTCTACCAGTACATAAAGCTGCATCTGCATTACAAAAAAAGATATGCACAGAAATAAATTTTATACTTGGAAAAAATAGAATAATCTACTCAAGATTAACGAGAAAAACTAAAATTATAAATCAAAACGATATTATTATTTTAAGACATCCATTAAATAAACTAATATCTGAATACTATTCCTACGGATGGTCGCACACAACAAAGTATCACACAGAACAACAATTTGAAATCAGAGATATCATCAGACAACAAAGTTTAGATGAATATATAATCACCGATCACAAAAGATTAAATTTATTATACAATAAAGTGTTCAATGAAGCCAAAATGATTATTAAATATGAAGATATAATGGATTATCCGCAACGTTATTTAAAATTTTTACTCAAAAAAATTGATGAACAAAAAATTTTTGATGAAATATGGAATCGCTTCAAGACAGAATTTGAATTTCAAGGGACAGATTTAAGCGAAGACATTATTAATGAAAAAGTCAAATCTCATAGACGTAATTTAGATCATTTAGAATATGAAAAAAAATTATTACCACAAACTATTAAAAGATTAGATTCCGATATGATAGAAACAATTAAAATATATAACTCATTATCAAGTATAATATGAAAGATTTTTACCCAGAATTATGCGGACAGTGGATCAGTAAAATACCGCAAAACTATCAGCAATTTCAAAAACAGAATGAAGTTTTGGCCTTTCCACTACCTCGACCAACAGGAGTATATAAAAGAATCGGGAATTTCGTAGATCAATTTTGGACGCAGAAATACATAGATTATTTTGATAATCCAATATTTACCCATTTTGATTGTAAGGCAAATAATGTTGTTAATATGCCTCTAGGTTTAATGCATCATTTTTCCGTAAACCAAAATGTTAACTATATGTTTAAACAAAATCACAATAATCAATATTTTAGTAAAATTTTTTGGAAAGGCAGAATATCAACCCATAGTATTAGATCTAAAATTATATCATATTTTACAAGTAAAGAATCTAGTCAAGTAGATATAAAAAACTGGAATATTGATTGTTCTAAATATGGAATATACGGACAACGACATTTGCAGCCACCCCCAAAAACAGAATATACAAGTTACTTCAATGAATTAAAAAACTCTGATTTTTTCTTGGTAATTAGAGGAGACAAACCTTGGACATTAAGTTTTATGGATTCTTTAAGAGCAGGAGCCATTCCTGTTTGCATAGATACATTTTATCAAGACATGGGATGGGAAAATATCAATATACAACCAGAAGATTTATTCTTGTATTTCAGCACTGAAACATACTCGGTCGAAGAAATATATGATGAATGCCTGAAGGTTTTACAAGACAAAGATCGTGTTCTTTACATGAAAAATAATATTAATCAGTTTTACAAAAAATATATCCTGACAGATAGAGCTGTTAAAAATAAGTATCATATTCAATGTTGGAGCGATTTTATTGCCGCTAAGATATTAGAAATACAAAGAAATGACTATAAAATAGCTGACAATAAATTTATATCTCCTCTTGTTAATGAGATTAAAAAATTATGATTAATCACGAACATAAATTTATTTTTATTCATATTTCTAAGACTGGCGGCACAAGCATTGAACACGCATTAAACCCCAATGTAACTCTTGATAGGTCTAACATTTCTGATATTACTGGAAACACTAATTTTGTGGATAAACACTGGTCAGCAAAACAGTACTTAAAAGAATATCCAAAAGAATATAGAGAATATTTTAAGTTTGCGTTTGTTAGAAACCCGTGGGATAGAATGCTATCTAATTATCAATGGTTGATGTTGTTGGGTATAATTAATTGTGAATTCGCACAGTGGATTATTGATCCTACTTACGGATATAATGCATATAATTACAATAGAATGATTTGCAATAATAGCGGATCAATTATAGTAGATTATATTGGAAAATTTGAAACCTTGCAGCAAGACTTTAATAAAATTTGCAACAAAATAGGAATCCAGCAACAAACACTCTCACATACAAACAAAACCAATCACAAGCACTATACTGAATACTACAACGAAGAAACAAAACAAATTATTGCACAAAAATACGAAAAAGATATTGAGTATTTTGGATATAAGTTTGAGAGTTAATACATGAAAAATATCACTTACCAAATAACAAACAGGGGATTATGTTCTGAACTAAATGGTTTGTGTGGTTTCTACGAGAGCGTTGTGAATAAAGATTACCAAATATTCATAGATGATAGTCGCTCCCAATATTTTAAAAACGTTTCGATTTATGATATTTTTGATTTCGGGGATATGTTTATCAACAAGCCAATACCTAACTCGCAAATGGTTTCTGCTGACGAATGGAGAAAACCCGCTAGAAAAAACCATTTCAAACACACAGAAAGTTTTAAGCTAAAAATATATAACAATATAAATCAACTAAATTTGCCAAAAGTTTATAAGTGTTTCCACATTCGCAGAGGAGATAAGGTTGGAGAGAAGCACTACAAATGGACAGAGCGAACAGGAAAGAAAGAATCTAAAAGATATGAATTCATTGAATACCTAAATAATTCTGATAGATCTATCTCAAGTATTTTTATAATGACAGACGACCACAAAGTAATAAAAGAAGCAGAAAAATATCAAGCGGATGACTTGTATTATTTAACAACAAAAGATCAACAAGGGCATTCTACAGATGAGGATTTAGAAAGGGATAGGGCATATACAGAAACAGACTTGGTGAAATTTTTTACAGAGATAGAGATTGCAAAAAGGTCTACTCAATTTATAGGAACAAGAAGCAGCAATGTTTTTCGATATATAAAAAATAGTTTAGAGTTTATTAGTTTAGATTAATATTATGATAAGAGCAAAACTAAGAGGCAGATTAGGAAACCAATTGTTTCAATATGCTATATGCAGAATAGTTGCAGAACAAAATGGATATGACTATAGCATACCGAAAGAATGGCAAGGACAAAGACTATTTGAGTGTTCCCTTGGTGTTGATTGTACACATGAAGAAAATCTCAACACATTCAACGAAGGAGAAAACAAGTTTAACCCAGACGTGTTTGATGTAAAAGATAATACTATTATTGAGGGATTTTGGCAGTCTGATAAATATCTTTCTGGGTATGAAGAACAGGTTAAAGAATGGTTTAGACCCAGCAAAATAAAACCAATAAAAATGAAAGACAACACATGCGTCATACATTTGAGAATGCAAGACAGATATAATGAAGACTTAAAGTTACCTAAAGAATATTTTGACAAAGCAAAAGAAATTGTAACCAGTAAAGTGGGTCAATCTATTAAATTTTTAATAGTGACGGATAATCCAAACGGGGCGAAAAATTATTTTAAAGACGATAAAATAATAAGCGGCACCCTCACGGAGGATTTTATAACTATCCATCAAGCAAAATATAAAATTATAAGCGCTTCTACTTTTTCTTGGTGGGCTAGTTGGCTTAATACAACAGAGGATTCATTAATTATCGCCCCAAATAAATGGATGGATTACAATCGACCAAATAGCAAATTATTTTTTCCAATAGATATTAAAACAGACAAATTTACATACATATAGTCTAAACCTAAGTATTTCTGGTGCAAACTTGAATAATAGCAACTATGATTGATCACAAACATATTGACAATCGGGTGTCTGTGCGTATAATAGTCTTATGAGACCAGACTGGACAGATTATTTTTTAGGATTAGCTAAGGTTGTTTCGCAACGTAGCCACGATATACATACTCAGCACGGTTGTGTTATCACAGATAAGCAGCACCGAATATTAGGCGTTGGTTATAATGGCTTCCCTAAAGGCATGGATGATTCAACGCTCCCCACTTCTCGTCCAGAAAAATATCATTGGATGATTCATGCAGAAAGAAATGCATTGTCTAATTGTGTTATTCGTCCAGATAATGGTAGAGCATATATAACCGGCCAATCTTGTAATGATTGCATTATGGCGTTATGGCAAGAGGGTATTACGGAAGTAGTTATGGCTGACAGTCACGGAACAAAACTTTTTGATGAAGAAGCACAAAAACGCTTCGATTTATTTGTAGAACAGACAGGTCTAAAAATTGTTCGTTATACACCAAATTTATCTTGGATTCAAAATTTATAGATCTTAAAAACAGATTTATGATATTCTCTTATGGTGTAATTACTAGTACAAACAATATTATTTCACAGGCCCTTGATTTCCTCTAACCAATGATTTATCATATCTATGACAGAATCAATCTTACTTCGGGCCAAACTCAGGTAATCTTCTAAGGAGCTAATATGTCGGCGTTAAATGAATTACAGAATTATACATTTGTTAGTAAGTATGCCCGTTGGATTGAGAAAGAAAATCGTAGAGAAACATGGAAAGAGGCTGTGGATCGTGTAAGAGACATGATGCACACTATGTATGCCGACAAAAATATTAAAGAAGACATTGACTGGGCGTATGACCTCATGTTTAAAAAGAAGGTGCTAGGAAGCCAAAGAGCCCTTCAATTCGGCGGAGAACCGATCCTAAAGCGTCATGCGAAGATTTACAACTGCACTAGCTCTTATTGTGATCGTTTAAGATTCTTCCAAGAATGTTTTTGGTTGTTGCTTTGTGGCAGTGGCACTGGCTTTAGCGTACAAAAACATCACGTTGCTAAATTGCCTAATCTTTCAACAGAAAAAAAAGACAAGCGTAAAGGTGTAAAGTATGTTATAGAAGATAGTATTGAAGGCTGGGCTGATGCTTTAGGTATTTTATTAAGCTCCTACTTCAATAAGCCTAGTGAATCGCGTTTTTCAGAATACAAAGATAAGTATGTAGTTTTTGATTATAGCAATATTCGTGAAAAAGGTGCTCAATTATCTTCTGGTGTTGGCAAAGCACCTGGTTTTGAACCATTACAAAACGGCTTAGAAAAAATCAGAGAATTATTAGATAAGTGTATTGAAAATGGACAAAAAAAGCTCAGA
>Ga0255772_10003954_pt1 | contig 14086 bp, 9 predicted proteins | sample 071ome_34_FD_179970 | JGI IMG/M metagenome (GOLD analysis project Ga0255772, IMG submission 179970) | Coastal salt marsh microbial communities from the Groves Creek Marsh, Skidaway Island, Georgia - 071411BT metaG (version 2) | ecosystem: Environmental > Aquatic > Marine > Intertidal zone > Salt...
CGCCAACGCCATTCTCGACGGCACGGACGCCGTGATGCTTTCCGGCGAAACCGCCGCGGGCAACTACGCGCTCGACGCCGTCAAGTGCATGGCTTCCATCTGCCGCGAAGCCGAAGCGTACGTGGACAACATTGCCAGCTACCACCAAATTCTCGACCAACAGCCGATCCCGATGGGTATCATCGAGTCTTTGGCTTCCTCGGCGGTTCGTACCGCCCAAAAGGTTTCCGCCAAGCTCATCGTCTGCCTCTCCCGCACTGGTACCACTTCTCGCATGATTGCCAAGTACCGTCCGGACGCGCCCATCTTGTCCGTGTGCATCAATGCCGAGCACGACTACGAGAGCACCGCTCGCCGCTCCCTCGTCAGCCGTGGCATCATCCCGGTTCTCGAGCCGGCTGAGTGGAAGGGACAGTCTGGTCATCCGCAAGAGGTTATGCGCAACGCCATCATCTACGCGCGCGATGTTCTCGGCTTGGTCCAGCCTGGTGACCTCATCGTCGGTTCCCACCGCATCATGGGTGAAGCCGTGTTGAAGGTCGTCGAGTGCCCTTAAATAGAGCAGGAAACGGATTCATGTATTTGCTAGCAGTTCAATTGAGCTATCTCATTCATCATCTTCTTGGATGCGTCGTCGCGACTTTCTTGACGACCATAGTCCCCGCAAACATTGTTTCATAATGCGTGAGAGGAATCACGCGTTTCATTAATAAATACAACAATCATTGACTCATTCATTCGTGCGTTTCTTTGCCAATCCTCCTACCGGTATGGTTTAAAATGACAACTCTCTGCTACTAAATATACAACTCGCGAGTTTCGTTTGTCAGGCGTCTTCAAAGACGGAGTCCATCATCATCTTGAACTCAGCCAGACTCTCGACCCCGGCGATTTTCGATTCATACACCGCGTTCTCCGTGGCGTCTTTGACACCGTCCCCAGCGTCTCTCGGGCTCGGTTTCACCGTGGATGGTGGTCGAGGCGTGACATCCTCTTCGTCTCGCGTTCGCCAGAGCCCAGTATATTCATCGCCTCGTTCCGGTTCTGTGAGCTCGAGTATCGATTTTGCGTCCGCTTTCGTGTACTGATGCGTGTACTTTTGTTCGTCGTTTTCCTCATCCTCCGCCACGTCTTCAATCATCACGTCGTTCTTGTACTCGGACAACGACGGCCTCGGCGACTTGACTTTTGGACTCGATTTCACCTTTTGCTCGAGGTCAGCGACGAGACGCATCGTCTCATCGTGCGTCAACGAGAAATCGACAGTCATTCCGCCGCTCGCCTTGGGTGGGGAGATTGGATTCGAAGTCAACGGTTCTGTTCGGGGACTATAGTGTCGCTCTTTGGCGACGCCGATGAAGGCTGAATATGGATCCCACGCCTGATCGCGTTGAGGACGTTCCGCCGAAGTGTCTTTCGCCACGGGCGCCGACACCGGCTCGAAATCAGGTGGATCTGGGCTCTCATCGCCTTTACCGATGGGAGTCGGCATCAAGACGAGCTTTTTCCTCGGCGTGGGCGTCTCCACCGTCTCGGCGACTGCGGACGCTTCATTCGCGCCAAACCGTTCGACTTCGCGCAACATCTCATCCGGTGTTCCCGACCCGCCAGCCGATGAACCGTCATCTATAGATGATCGCAATTCCCCATCCAACGCAGAGCTGACGATATCCTCGCCCAGAATCATCCTCAGCTCCGCCTCGAGAGCGCACACTCGCTCGAGCGCCGTGCCTTTCCCGGGACGCCAAACGCCAACGTCCTCGCCCGTCCTCGTTGTCGTCGTCTCCGAACGCGACTGATTCTTTGAAACACCCGAACAGGTTCGATCGTCACCGACATCGTTTTCATCTTCGATGCGCATCGCATCCGTCGTCGCGTTCGGCGGCGGCGACAAAACTGGTTCTTCCTTCGTGTGCAATGCCGCAACCAATTCTGGTTCCCCTCGCGACCCCTTCTCACCCGTCGCCTCTAACTCCGCCAATACCCGCGGGAGATCGCGCATTAAAATCTTCGCCTGCAGCGCCTCGTCCTCTGTCAAACTTTCAGTCGCTTCGTCGAGGCCCAACGCGCCGAACCGGCGTTGAAACGCGTCGTCTGCCTCGGACGTTAACGGGCGACTCCAACCGTCGCGTTCTTCTTCCGCGATGATTCGAAGCGCCATCGCGCGCGCCTCGCGCTCCATCGCGACGATCCGCGGTGCGATGACGCGGTTTTGGATCGATTCGGGGCGGATCCGCGACCGAGTCCGCGGCGTCGTCTGGTGCGTCGTCGTCACGCAAAGGTTGCGCTGAATTGAAACGTGATTTATTGTTAAAAAAAATACAACGAACGTTTTAGCTTTCACAGCGGAAGCAATCCATCCTCTTCGTCCCAGATGTCAAACTCATCTTTTTCCTCCTCCAACTCGACCGAATCGAGTTGGCGCTCGCGAACGAAGAACGCAGAGGCAAATCTACCCTTGCGATAGCGTCGGGCGATGACGCGACGCTCTACATCCGCGAGTTCGGGTCCGGGTAAACCTCCGTCGTAGCGCCCGCACTCTAACACCAGTTGATCGTCCACGGATTCAACGAGAACCCAGATGTTACCGGGTAAGAAAATCAGAGGCGAGTTGCCGCCTACGATGTACTCACCGCCCTGCGCCCAGCTCGAGGGAGACTTGACGGCCCACCAAGGAACGACGATGATGCCCTCGGGCGCTCTGGCGGCGGCTTCCTTTGCCTCCTTCTCGCTTCTGATTTTCGCCGCCTTTTCCGCTTCAGCCGCCTTTGCCAAAGCGGCATCGTTTGGCTTTTCCTGAGCGAGCTTTTGCGCCGGCCCAACTTCTTCTGCGTTCTCGTCTCTGTCCTCTGGTACTTCGGACAACGCCTCGAGCGTGATGAACGTCACGCCCGAGTCAGCTCTCCAATTTCCCAACACCACCGCGTCCTCGGGCATGATTTCCCCGCTCGTCGCCGGACTCTGCGGACGGACATTGCTCCCATCTAGCACCTCGTGCGTCACAAAGGCATCGACGAGCTCCCAGTTTCGCTTTTTACCCGGCGCCGCGCGCACTCTGAGCTCGACGCGTCTTCGCTCATTCGGCGCTTCGTCCTCCACAAACGCAAAGTAAAACTTCACCTCTGCGCCTTCGACGCACTCTGGCAACAACATGGGTCCATCCGCGTAACAACCCTGAACGATAAACATCTTCCCCATCTGTCCACCGGCGCACACGTCCACAGTTTCCGTTTTTGCGGCGTCCGATTTGCCAAACTCACACCCGGCTTCCGGCCAAAACCGCGTCGTCTCCAACCTCACCCCATCCCCATCTGCCGTCATCGCCCCGCGAGTTCGAATCTGCCAATCGTTCACCCCGACCCCGTACTCTTTAAACGCTTCTGGAACGTACCTATCCTCCAACGGTACGCACGCACCAGTCTTTCCATCGAACGTGGCGCCGACGCCCACGTATTCGCCCTCGTGCGCGCGCGCGAAATCCTCCCAAACATCCTCGGGAGGCCAGTCCTTGTTCGCCTCGAGCGCGCGCCGCGGCGCGCGCACACCTCGCGCATCACGCGTGCATTCACCTCGACCGCGACGCGCGGTTCCCGGGGCTATACGCGCCGACGTGGACGTCGCCAAGCCCGCCGCCGGCATTGCTCTTTTGAAAAAGCGTCGTTCGCGACGATTCGACTCGTCACTCGGCGACGCAGACGCGGGTGCGCGACCAAAGGTGCGCGCTGGGATGACGCGAACCGATCGACGTCGTCGGCGTTCGCGCCGAATCGCGCGAGGTCGCGCGCGCGGGTGTGCGGCTCGTCCGTTTTCGGTTTGTTGACGTTTGCAAAAAGCAACAACATTTGACAATGGAAAACGAGCGATGTTTTGAGTCGTGTGACTTCCGAACGCCCGCGTGGGAGACCTCGACGCGGCGTTCGAGCGAATGCGGGTAATTGTTTCGGCGTGTTACGGCTCGCGCGGGGACGTCGTGCCGTGCTTGCGGTTGGCGGAGGCGTTCGCGAGGCTCGGCGCGGATGTTCGCGTGCTCGCCAATCCAATGTATGCGAGCGAGGCGAGAAACGACTTGCGGTTTGTTGGGGTTGGCAGCGCGACAGCGTATGAGGAAATGTTAAAAGGAAATGCGTCGAGGCGAGGTGTGCGAATGTTGGTGCGGTACTGGTTGTCGCACTTGGATGAACACACGGGAAAACTGATTGCGCTGTGTCGCGAGCGTTCGGGCGAGAACGAGGAAGAGGACGTCGTCGTTCTCGCGCACACCCTCGATTTCGCCGTGCGATGCCTAGAGGAGCACAACGAGCGATCGAATGAATTTAAAACTTTGAGGTTTTACTCAATCGTGTTGTCTCCGGCGCTCTTGCGAGGAGGGACTCGAAGGATTCCGCCGTACTTTGCAGGCGCGATTGTGCGTTTTGAGACGCAATGTGGCGTTTTGAGACGATTCGCCGAGCGTTTCGCCGATTGGCTCGTGGACAGCGTCTTCGCTCCAGCCCTCAATTCATTTCGATCTCGGGTCTACGGAATCAAAACGCCGGTGCGAGGAGTGTTTCATCGATGGTTTCTGACTTCGAACGTTCTTGCCATGTGGCCCGCGTACTTCGAGGCGCCGACGAGCATGCGTACGCTGCAGGTCGGCTTTCCGTCGAGCGATGTATCCAAAGACTTGAGTGGTGATAGTACTTTTCGACGCGCGATTGAATTCGTGAGGAGAGATTCGCGACCCTGCGTCGTTTTCGTATCCGCGAGCGGGAATCCTCCTCACGCCAAGGTGTTCTTTCGGCTCGCCTGTCGAGCGATGTCGCGCTTGACGTCCATGAAGGCCATCATGCTGACGAAACACAAAGATGGCATTCAAAAATTGATTCCCGAAAACGTTAAACTGTTTGACTTTGTCCCACTCACGTCTCTCTTGGCTCATTCTTCGATGGCTGTCCCGACGATGGCGGTCCATCACGCTTCCATGGGCTGCATTGCGGCGACTGTTCGCGCCGGTGTGCCGTCACTAATCGTGCCAGCGGTGCTCGACCAGCACTACAACGCAGACGTATTGAAAGAAATGGGTATCGTACGCGTCGTGAAGATGTCGAATTTGAGTCGTAGACTTCTCGTACGTGAGATTCAGGCCACGATGACGAGCGAATCTGTCGCCAAATGCGTGGCGAGCGTGACAAAGCGAGCCAACGAGGATACTCGATCCGCAGAGGAGCGAGCGGCGAGTTTGATCACAAAGTGCAGTACAACTCAAATAGGATTCTAACAAACCAACTAACTATTCTAACTAAATCAACGAGACGACAACGTCGTCGTCGTCGTCGTCGTCGTCGTCGTCGTCACCATCGCTCTCTTCTAATTCGTCCTCGACGTTTGCAGCCCAAGAACGAACTCTCGCACGCTCCTTCACCTTGCGCTCGGTTGATGTGATTAGATCCCTCTTATTGCCCGAAGTGACAACTTCACCGTCGTCCTCTATCACGACGCTAGGTTTGGGCGTTTTGGGATCGGGATTCTGTGAGAGCGTCACTTCCGTTTGCTGACCGGCGCACAGCGCGGCGCCCCACGAATGTACGAGGACTCCGCACTTTGCGCAAGGACCGTGCTTTGGAATCAACTGACTCGGCCAACTCAATGTTTCATCACCAGCAACCTTGAAAAAATGTCGCGCCAAACACGTCGCGTGAAACCTCGCACCGCACGTCGGACATCCGACGCTTCGATCGAGCCGAACGATTTCTCTACACATCTCCACCCCGCACCGTACGCCACCGACTTGCGCCGACATCGAAACACTCGGAGTCGCCACTCCACCATCCGCACCAACGTTCAAATCTCGTTCGTGAAGCGTGACGCTCTCGCTCTCACCGCCCTCTGAGCTGTTATCTGGCGCACTCATCGCCACTATGTTTTCCAAGTCTCTCGTCGTGCTTTTACGCACCGTCACGTGCGACGGTATCCTACCTCTATGTCGTTCGATTAATTCCTCCGCCTTATCGCTCATACAGTGCACCGTCAGCGACATGTGTCTCCACGGCGCAATCTCCAACATCAAACACATCAACTCTGCCTTTTTCGCCGGCGCGATGGATCGATCCGTAATCTTCGCTCGCTCTGCCGCTTCCCGCGTCGCTCTGCTCCTCGCCGGGTTTTGCCACGCCCACTCAAACTGCAGCGCCTGCGTCTTCGACGCGAACCCAGAGACGATGAGAATCATATCGCACGGTCTCATCAGCGACGTGTACCTCGCACCGTTCGCGATGACGCCGTTGTGTTGCGCCAGTCTTCTCGGTGGGTCGTTGGTAAATCCAACGTAGGATCGTCCCTTCTTCGATGGGTCGAGCGATACGACGAGATAACACGCGAAAAACGGACGAAGCGGCGTCGATGACGACGGGTCCGGGTGCGCGGAGGACGTCGCCCCACCACCGGGGCGTCGCGGCGCCATGGCGCGGCGCGGTGTGTGGTCAATTCGAGCTGCGATTTAATTCAAAAGTGTCCAGCTGTCGTTTGGGCGCATTTGAACGCGATGATATGCTTACAATGACGAATTCGACGCACCTAGGAAGAAGTATCTAATGCGCTGGATATGATGCGGGTACTCTCGGCGTTGTGAATGGCGAAAGACCCGGTGGCGGCGGACGCGGCGGATGGACGACCAATGTATCGCGTGTCGGATTGGTTGTTTAACCGTCTGGCGGTGGCGCGCACAGTGGTGGCGACGCGCGGAGCGACGAATGACCAGTAACCCATATTTTTTGGTTCCTCTTGCGCCCAGACGATCTCAGCCGTTGGATACCGCTGTAAACGTCTCGCGAGCGCGTCGTGTGGGAACGGGAAGAGCTGCTCGAGACGCACGAGGGCGACGTCAGAAATTTTCTTAGCCGCTCGAGCGCGCGCCAACTGGTAATAAATTTTACCAGTACATAATACGACTCGTTTGATCTCGTTGTTCGGCTTGAGAGGGATGTTTGCGTGACGCGTGACGTCGTCCCCTGCGTCACCGTCTGCGATAACTCGTCTGAAGGATGACTTTGGCGCGAAATCGAGTAATTTTGACGCGCAGTGCTTGTGGTGAAGCAACGTCTTTGGGGTGAGCACGACGAGCGGCTTCATGTAAGGGGAACTCATTTGTCGACGCAGCGCGTGGAAGTATTGAGCAGGGGTGGATGGTTGCACCATGATAAAATTGGCGTCGGCGGTCACGCTCGCCCTCGCTCGACGACGCATGTACCGCACCCAATCTCGTCGATGCACCTTGCCGCTCGATCCGAAATACGTCTCGATGTCGTCCCACATGCCTCCTTTATCATCTTGAAGCGGCACTTGTGACGCGTTCTCCGACCCTCCCCCTTCAATATCAGACCCCGTAGATTCAATCATGGAGCGGATGTTTTCCAAATTTATGTAATCCTTCTCATCCGGTCCCAGAGCGGCGAATGTGCGCTCGGCGAGCGCGACGTCGGCTTCGGCGTTACCTGGAAGCGAGTCTGGATCGTCATTCGCAGCGGCGAGCCATCTTTCCGGCCTCGCAGAAGAGTGATCCGGACCCTGACCCTCATAACCGTGCGGAAGCAAAAGAACCAAGTTACTTTGTTGTCCCCAACGCTCTTCTCCAGAGCATATAAACTGATCTATGATCACTTGGGCGTTGTTTGCAAAGTCGCCAAACTGCGCTTCCCACAGCACCAACGCTTCTTTACCCGCTTCGACAGAAAAACCGTATTCAAAGCCTAAAACTGCGTGTTCGCTCAGAGGCGAATTCGCAGCTCGAAACTTATCCTGCGGGCCGAGTCCAATGTTATCCAGAGGAACGTGTTCGAGCGAAGTGCGATTGCAATAAACCGCCGCGTGGCGTTGATTGAAAGTACCGCGAACGCAGTCTTGCCCGCTCAGACGAACGTGGGCGTGTGATCCGATTGGATTACCTTCGTCGTTCTCTCCCGTCCACCACGCAACGTGATTCTCCCAACGCTTTTCACACGGATGCATAAGCAATGACGCGAACGCAAAGGCTTCGGCGGTGGCCCAATCGATGGAACCGGTACCCGCTTGAGCGTCGGGCCCCACCGCGCGTCTTCGAGCGTCAAACATGGCCTTCACGTGCGGGTGCAACTCAAAATCTCCCTCTTGAGGCGCCGCCGTGAGAGAGTCACATATGTTTTTCAACGCGTCCATCGGTATGCCGGTACCGGCTGCGGTGACCCTGGCTTCTCTACCAGATATGCCCCTAGCCATGGAAAACGTCGAGGCGAGCCATGACTTCGTGTTCTGAACAAACGCGGCGTGCGTCGCGCTATCAGCCTCTAGTTCATCGTTGATTTCGGTTCGCATTTTACACAGCTCGTCGTTACTCAGCACGCCCTCCGCGACGCACGCGTTGGCGTACGTCGTCGCAACTCTAGGTGTGGCTTCTATGCGGCGCGACATGAGTGGAAGAGTGATTGAAGGGTCATCCAGCTCGTTGTGACCAAACCGTCTGTAGCACACGTAGTTGACGACGACGTCAGATTGGAACTCGGCTCGGTAATCCGCAGCGAGTCGCATCGCCTGCACGACCGCATCTGGGTCATCACCGTTCACGTGGATGATCGGAGCGCCGTAGGCCTTTGCGACGTCACTCGGGTGAGGACTAGAGCGGGCGCGACGAGGAACCGTCGTGAAACCGATTTGATTATTCACCACCACGTGTACGGTGCCACCCGTGGTGTAATCTGGCAAATCTTGCAGTTGCATCACCTCTGCGTTCTGACCGAGACCACAGAAGGACGCGTCACCATGGAGAAGCAATGGCAAAACCCTCGACCGCGCCTCGGCGCCTTGACTATCCGGATCCATCCTAAACTGTTTCGCCCGCGTGATGCCGCTCACCACAGCGTTGACCATTTCTAAATGACTTGGATTTGGCACCAAACATAATTCAATCTCGCGCTTCTCATCAGCGCCTATATCTATCTTTGCCGTCGCACCGAGGTGATACCGCACGTCACCTACTAAGAATGAAGACTTATCGTCCACTATCTCTGCGCAAATGGCTCCGAGCGGCTTGCCAAAGACGTTGTGCAGGACGTTGAGTCTACCTCTGTGCGCCATACCGATAACCACCACGTCCACACCCTGCGTCGAAGAGCGTTCCACGAAAGCCTTCAGACCAGGTATGAGACTCTCCGCTCCTTCCAAGCCAAACCTCTTAGCCGATGGAAACTTGGTCGCGAGAAACGATTCGAGATGGTCCGCTGTCAACAGTCTCGTCAGCGTTCGTCGCTTCTCATCCGCACTTGCCTGATGCGGACCCGATTCCACCTCTTGCCTGAGCCATCGCTTCTTATCCTTGCTCGTCAAGTGATTACACTCCACGCTCAGCGTTCCGCAGTACACGTCTCTCAGTCTTTCAAATAATTCAGCCGCCGTCCAGCGCGTCTTTGCGCGCTGTCCCGTCGGGTCGAGCGTGGCGGAATCCTCTCCGAGATAAAACTCCCTGTCTGGCGACGCATCTTTGAGCCCGAGATACGCCGGCAGCGATACTTTCCTTCCCCTAATATACAAATGATCGGGATATCCCGTCAAAATGGCGTGAATATCCCGCGCGTCCGACGGCGTCGTCGCCTCCATCGTCTCGAACCCCTTTACTATTGGCCCCAATGACCGACCCAAAGGATCCAACGCCGCCGTGAGATGACCCCTGGACCGAAACGCCAGCGTCAAATCGTGTAAACGAAGCGCATCTGCGACGTCCCGATCCGCTTCCGCCGCGAAACCGCGCGCGCGAGCGCGAAGAGGAGCGATTATCTCACCCGCATGCAACGCGAGACAGTTACGGTAACCGCTCGGCATCCGTGGGTCCAACGCCGCGCGCGAGAGCGCGCACGTCACCACGCGTCGGCGCATGTCGATGGAATGCGATGCGGTTTCGAGTCCTCGTCGGCGTTCGCGCCTCGGCGCCTCCCCGTACGCTACTGACCGACCGACCGACTCTGGCGTGCGTGAATTTTCCAGCACGGCACTCAGCGACGCTTCATTTCATGCATCCGACGTCACAGAAAGGGGACGTCGGGCAGACGGACTCGGCGTCTGCGCGTCGCAGGGCGTCCTCGACGTCCTCGACGTCCTCGACGTCCTCGCTCGATACCGCGCGAGACGATCTCTTCGCGTCCGCGTCCGCATCGTGGAGCCGATTAGAACAAGAAGAAGATGCCGATGCTGGACGAGTCGGTGCGTCTTCAGAGACGCACATCGATGTCGCATCGACGGTGGACTTTGCCCAAGCCGAACGCGAGATCGCGAGACTCGCGCACGAACCCTCGCTCGGGCGCTATTACGTCGCCAAGCACGCGAAATCGCGCGCGTTGGACTTTACGAAGCACGCGCTCGACGCGCGCGAGCGAGAATGCAGAGACGCTCGACGCGCGCGTCTCGCCGGTGATTTCGCCTGCGATGCCGTCCAGGCAATGGCGAAAACGTCGCTGACGAACGCGATCGACGAGGCGCGACGATGCGAGATCGCCCTCGCGCGACTCGTCAGCGACGACGACGACGGCGCGTCGTGAGGAGCGTCGCTCGGACATTTGGCAGCCGAGACCATAGAATGTAGTTAGAATAGACGATCAGGAACAGAAACTAGATTCCAAACAGGGAATTTGTTCCCTTCTCACATATGTAACATCAATTTAGATCTGGTAAACTTAAAAGAGAGGGGAAAACGAAAACAAAGAGAGGGAAGAGGGGAGAGGAAGACTCTTGACCGCGGTGCGCCATCCGCCTTTCAGCGACACGCACGACTTGAGCAGCCATGTCTAAGAGAGGTACGTCCGCGACTCGACGCGCGCGCGACGCGCATAAAATGATTGTAAATCATCACCCGATCGCGCGTGTCACCCCCGGCGTTGACCGCGCGCGTCTGTACCGCCGAGAAAGATGGATGCGCCCTCGAGGGCTTTAGGGCTTTCTGCCCATCGCGAACGAGACGACTGACGACGCGTTTCATCACGACTGCGATCGCGAACAGGTGGCGGTAACGCCTCCGGTACCAAGTACAAGATGTCCCTCGGTGTCCCGGTCGGCGCCGTGGTCAACTGCGCCGATAACACGGGCGCGAAGAACCTGTACCTCATCGCAGTCAAGCGTACGTGAAGACTCGCGATATGCGCGAACCCCAAACGCGTGGATCCCGTGAACGCGACGGCGACGACGACGCGACGAGCGCGGGAGAAGATGACGAATGGAGTGACTGACTGTTAAATGTTTCGTTTCGTGTTTTATCTCATTCGCAGGCTGGGGTAGCCGTCAAAACCGTTTGCCGGCTGCGAACCCGGGTTGCATGGTCATGGCGACTGTGAAGAAGGGTAAGCCGGATTTGCGTAAGAAGGTTTTCCCGGCCATCATTGTCCGCCAGCGCAAGCCGATCCGACGCAAGGAGGGCTTGATCATTTACTTTGAAGACAACGCGGGGGTGATTTGCAACCCGAAGGGCGAGTTGAAGGGGAGCGCCATCGCGGGTCCGGTTGCGAAGGAGTGCGCCGATCTCTGGCCGCGGGTTGCGTCGGCGTCGAGCTCGATCGTTTAGATGAAGCACAGAGTCGGTTCGATGCGTCGTGCGTCGCGGGCGGACGATTCGTTGAAGTAGATGTCTATCAATAGCCAAATGAAGGTTTGTCCTAATCTCGCTTAGTCCTTTCCTTGCACGGTCTCTCGCCGCGAAGGTGCTATTCAGCGCGCGCGCTTCCTCGTGTGCCTCACTCGACGACGCCGTCGACGCGCGAGCGCGCCGAAGCATCTGAAAACTGAACAATCATGCGCGCGCATTGATCACACATCGTCTACGATGCGCCTTTCGTTCGTCTCGACGCGTTTCGCGCGTTCAGACGGCTACGCAGGCGCTCAGCGGAGCGCACGAAGGATTGGCGCTCGACGAGCCAAGTCTCTCGTCGACTCTCGCCGTCGCTCGGCGATCGATTTATCGATTCGGTCGACGAACGTCGACGGCGAATCGAGTGAACCTTTGAAATCGAGTCAAGTCTTGAACGCGAGCGCGCAGTTTGCGTACGCCTGGGTCGCTTTCGGGTACGTGTTGCCGAGTGCGCTCGCCGGCGCGCTGGGCGTCTCCGTCTCCGTAGTTGATCCATCGCGCGCCGGGATCTCGAGCGAGGACGCGCGCGCGCTGGCGGGTGTGTTGTTCACGTGTGAATCAGCCAAGCTGGCGTCGACACTGTGGATATTGAGCAAGGTTGGCGGCGGCGAAGGCGGAGCGTGCGCGTCATCCAAGAAACAGTTGGAAACAAAGGACGTCATCGTCCAAGGCGCGCAGTACGGCGCCGCAGCTGCCGTTGCGGCGCGTTTGATTGATTTTTCAACTTTGGGCGGTGGAAATACGGTGAATGCGGCGAGTCTCTTCGCATCGGGTGACGCCACGGTGGTCGCGTTAACAGTCGCGTCGTCGTGTCTCGTCGCTCCGTATATGGAAGAAGCCTTCTTTCGAAGGTTTCTCTTTGAAGATTTGCGCCGACGCGTGGGCTCAGATCCGGTAGCGATCGCGATTAGCTCTTTATTATTTGCTGGCGCCCATTTTAGCGTCGATGACTTTGCGTCACTCGCTGTGTGCGGGGCATGCTTTGCCCTCGCAGTGAGAAGTGCAGGAGGCTTTCCCGCCGCCTTCCTGGCACACGCCCTCTACAATGCGTCGGTTTTCGTCGAGACCGCCGTCGCGTCGAGCGGATGACTCTTCACTCCATCATTTTACACTTTGACAAGCGCGCTCGCTGTAATTTATAGTCTTGTATGTTACCTATTGCTCCGCTTCTAGAAGCGCAGAAGTCTAAACTTGCGAGAGTCAAAACGCTCTCAAAATGCTAAAATATTCCCCCTCGTCGACGAACCTCAATCCTTCAACCTCTCCAACTCTGCCAACCGCTCCATGATTGCCCTCTTACTCGAATCCTGTATCTCTCCACCCAAGATGAACTCATCCACGAGCAAGTACACCTTTTGAAAGTTGAACACGAGGTCCAACTCGCACACGTTTGCGAAGAAGTGATCCAACATTTCCACAAACAAGTGGATCGATTCCAGGTGCGTGAGCTCGTTATCGTTCAGATCAACGCACAAAGAGAAGAACAATCCCGCGTATCGTCTGTAGACAACCTTGTAGTTGCGAAACTCGACGAAATTCGTGTGTTTCGGGTCGCGGCTGACGACCAGTCTGTGAACCTCGTACTCGAGTTTTCGCTTCTCTTCATCCTCGAGCGGGACGTAATACTTGGCCAATCTGGTCTTACCCTGCCGGTTCTGAAGGAGTATGAACCGAATCATGATTCGCGAGCGTCGGTGGAGGCACGACGCGCGTCGATCTATGACGCGTCGCGGTGTGCTTTTCACTGCATGATTCGTGCCAATCCTCGCGAAGACGCGTAGGAGCGGTAAAACGCTGCATGCATGGGTTGGATGTATGGATGTGGTTATTTTGCTTGATTTATGCATGGCAAGGTGCTAATAGAGAATATTCATGCGATTTATGACTCACTCTTCGAAGAAGAGATCGGGAACGGTGATAACCTTTAGTACGGCTTCGCCCATGATGCGGTGAACGCCGACGATGTGGTCGCCCGGCTGAACCATGCCGAGAACGTCGCGCGCGTAGATGATGGCGTTGCGCATGACTTCTTGAGGGTGTCCGGACTCTCCCCGCCAAGCACGGTCTTCCTTGAGCGGAACGAGACCGCGGATGGCGAGGGATCTTCTGCAAACTTTATCCGCGCGTCCGGGGAATGCCTCCTCGTCGATGCAAACGTTGATGATACGCATGGCTGGTCTATACTTGGCAATCATTTGGGCGGTATGACCGGTGCGGGAGAGGGTGATGATGAGCGTGGCGGAAACCTTTTGGGCGGTACGAACCGCCGAGGAAGCCAAAGCTTCGGTGACGCCGAGCGGGATGGATTGCTGTTCAAGCACTTGGAAATAGCTAGCTACATCGTCCACGTACGCTTCGGCTTCGCGGCAGATGGAAGCCATGCACTTGACGGCGTCGAGCGCGTAGTTGCCCGCGGCGGTTTCGCCGGAAAGCATCACGGCGTCCGTGCCGTCGAGAATGGCGTTGGCG
>Ga0255772_10003965_pt1 | contig 14056 bp, 6 predicted proteins | sample 071ome_34_FD_179970 | JGI IMG/M metagenome (GOLD analysis project Ga0255772, IMG submission 179970) | Coastal salt marsh microbial communities from the Groves Creek Marsh, Skidaway Island, Georgia - 071411BT metaG (version 2) | ecosystem: Environmental > Aquatic > Marine > Intertidal zone > Salt...
TCACCAATTTTAACCTATCGAAAGCGTTTTTCAAACTGGCAAAAAACACGAAGAGGGTGCCTTTTTTAAACGAAGAGGAAAAACAAAATACACAAGCGCGATAAAAGATACTACAACTACTGCTCTTCGTTTACAACAAAAACGCGCGATTTTTGATGATTAAAACTTGAACTTTTTGGCGCTGCTCTTATTACCGTCGTCTTTTTTGCTGTCCATTTTCCGTTTTTGCGCGCGCGCGTGGTCCTTGACCATGTCGGAAAAGTCCTCGCCGCGACGCGCGGAGGCGTCCTTCTCTTTTTGCTTCTCGAAGGCTTTGCGCAAACCTTCTTCGTCGAGGTTTTCGAGGTCTTCTGGGGCGATGGCGACGTCGACGCCGGAACCGATGGTTTTTTTTGAGGACGTTCCGGAGATGTCGTAGACGCGTTCGGAACCCATGAGCGCGGTGCCGATTTTGGCTCGCTTTTCGCCGATGACTTTGTAGAGTTCTTTTGGTTCGTCTTCTTCGCCCGCGGTGGTGGCGGTTTTGGACGAGCGCTTGCGCAAATCGATCGATTCTGGTTCACCCGCGTCTTCGTCTTCGTCTTCTTCTTCTACTGCTACTTCTTCCTCCTCTTCTACTTCTTCTTCCTCCTCGACTCCCTCTTCTTCCTCTTCCTCGGAATCGTCCTCGGATTCGCTCTCCTCGTCGTCCGAACCAAGCTCGCCAAAAAAGTGATCACCTTTCATGATTGGTTCGTCGTACTTTGTCCTAGCCGTCTGCTTCGCCGCGTTTATGCCAAACACATCGCCGTACAAAGCTCTCCCGTATTCGTCCACGGGCGGTTTACCCCATCCGCCCGGGTGGTATCCGAACTGCGCGCCTTCCGGAATAGGCGCGGATAACCCGGGAATCGGTAATTTTGGGTACGCTGGTGGTGGCCCGTAACGCTGCATGTTAATCAACCACGGCGGAGGCCCGTTGTTCCCATCAATCCCTAACGCCGCTTTTAACTCATCCGATAAATTACCCGGTTTCCTATCGCCTAAGGAAATCTCGTACTCTTTGCCTTCGAAATACAAGTCTCCCATCCTCGTCATCTTCGGTTTCGTCTGAAACTTGAAAAATGCATCGTGCATGACTTGATAGTCGATGTCTATCCGACCTAACTTTGCGGTTTTCGTGTCTTTTACTTTCGATTTCAATGATTTCTGCTCCTCTCGCTCCGCGTACGAATCGCGTAACTTCGCAATTCCCGTCGCCTCGATAAACGCCGGCAACTTGAACGGCGGCTTCTCTATCCCTCTCTTCCCGGCTAAAAACGCTCTCTTTTGACTCCAATGTCTCGGCACTGGCACCGCGTTTCTACTCGCTTTAATGTACACTAAAAATTCCGGATCCCGCGCCGTCGTGTCCCATATTTCGACCACCTCCGGCTTCGCGCACACGCGCTTCAAGTCTGCAATTTGTAACTTTTTCATCTCTTTTCGTTGCTTTCGGGTTAACCCGTCGTTGCGGTTTTTCTCTTCTTCTTCTTCGTCGTCGTCGTCGTCGGAAGAAGAAAACTCCTCTCCGTCGTCCTCTCCGCCGTTCTTCTTCTTCTTCTTCTCCTTTTTCCTCTTCTTCTTTTCTTCCTCTCTGGCGATTCGATCGTCCTCTTCCTCCTTGGTCAAAACCTTCTCCCCGTGATTCGCCGGCTTCTCCACGAACGCCTCGAACACTCGCCGCATCTCTTCCGGCATGTCCGCGTCCAACGTCTCCAGCGGCGCCGCGACGTACTCCACCTCCACCGTGCTCTTTTGCTCCCGCTTCTTTGCCGTTTCTTCGTTCTTTTTGTTCTTCTTTCCATCGATGATGGGAGTCGATGATGATTTCGCCGGCGCCGAGTTCTTCTTCTTCTCCTCCAGAAGTCTCGCTTTCGCGAGCTTCTTTTTTAACCGGCGCTTCTCCGCCACGCCCATGATTCTTTTTTTGTTGTTTCGCGCTGATTTCTCCTCTCTTTCTCTCGTTGGCGCTCGAAGGGGCGAATAAAGCGGGGTCGATCTCTCTCTCTCTCGCGCGCGCTCTTTTCTCTCTCGCTTTCGAGTCGAGAGCGCTTTGGAGTAAATTCAAGTACACATGTTTAGGGTTTCAACCGGAGAAAAAAACGCTCCAAAAATATTTTCGAGATCCGCATCTCCCATTTCGTCGTTCCCGAGAAAGAAGAAGAAGAACCCCGCGCGCGCGCACAGAAAAAAAGTAAATGACGAGACGAAGTCCCTCTCTCGCGCGCTGGAAGCACCGGGTGCTCTTCCGCGCGTTTGCTTTTTTTCTCGTCGCGGTTTTTGTACCGTTTCTTCTCGAGGGCGCGCGCGGACAAGAGCAAACGAACTACCCCGCTTTTTCTTCCTCCTCTTCTTCACCTTTGGCGTTTGATTTTTTACGAGAGGCGTTGCTGAGCGCGTTCGCCGAAGAGCAGACCGATCAGAGCGCGATTTGGAACGTCGTGAGAGCGTTCGGAGAGAGCAGAGGCGGAGACGGCGTGTCGTGGGCGGTTTTGAAAGAAGCCTACGAACGGTTGAGTGGTGGCAGCAGCGAAGATGATGGTAGATCGACGAGTTCAAGTACGAGCGCGACGAGCGCGACGACGAGTCGGGACGCGTTTCTGAGCCGGTTGATGCAAAGCGTCGCGGATGGAAGTTTTGGCGATGGGAGCTTAGTGGAATCCTTCGGAGGTGAGGATGATTTTTTTAGCGGAAGAGAGGCGTTCTTAACGAGGATGTTGCAAGATGTCATTCAGTCCGGCGAAGAAGGCGCCGTTCTCGGCGACGGGACCTTTGCAAATCGGGTGATTGAAAATCTAAACGCGGTTGAACCGAGAGATGCGTTGAGGTCCTTGATCGAGGCTATTCAGACGTCATCATCAGGAGATGATAACATCGTGCAATCACTCTCTGGAATCGGGACTTCGTCGTTGCCGCTGACGGATGAAATTCAGTCGGAGATTTCGAGGCGATTGCACCTCGCCGCATCAAGGCTAAATTTCACTGTGAGTGAGAGTGGCAACTTTACCAGCGAAGAGGTGCGCTTATTGGGCGAGAAAATAATAGAAGATGCCATTTTGTCATCCAAAAGCGACGGCGAAAGTACCTCGGTATCGTTCGAGTCCAACTTTGCGCCCCACTTGAGAGAAGTATTTTTGAGCTTTTTCTCGACTTCGCTACGGTCCGTGGTAAACACTACAACAACGAGTACTACGGAACAGGCAAACAACGCTGGCGAAGATGTCACGAATGCCTCCTCATCGGAACAAGCAAACATTGCTGGCGCATCAAACACCGATTTAAATGTGTTGGTGCACGACTCTATACAAGGCGCCATCGACTCTGCGGTGCGTTTTGCTTCGGATATTTTGTTCATGAACGCCGGACGAAACTCGTCATCTGCAAATACCGACGAAGTCATGGCGTTATACGACAGGGTCATCGGTATAATGTCTTCCTCTCGCAATATCTTCACGCAAGTCCTCGCTGATGCCGCCGAAACGAACACCTACGACGACGATGATCGCGAATCCGACACTCTGCGCCGAGCGCAACAACTTCTCGAGGCCTTTCGATCAGCCAACATCGCGAATACAAACACCGACGACGATCAAGTTCGAGAAATGGGTGGCGATGAGTTTTCAAACGCAGGACGACTCAAAGATAGAATCATATATCCTCCTTCAGCGGCGAAACAACAAAGCACCTCGAGACCTCCCGAAGGCTTCAACAATCGCGCGAAGAAACTCCTCATCGCTTTCTCCGTGCTTTTCGTCGCTTCATTCATCTCAATCGGCATTTTCAACCGATATTATTCTCCTTCCGCGAAAGCGCGTCGCATGAACATGATCGTCCCAGAAGTCACCGACCAGCACGTTAACGAGCAACCGTCGTCAATGACGCACCGTCACGCGAACACCAAAGAAAGCCGCGCCGAAGAGAGACGGGAAAGACCGCCGACGTCGCCGCCGGGCGAACGACAAAATAGCGAGGCCGCGGAAGAAACGACGGCGCACCCGATACCGCCCGCATCGGTAAACGGCAACCAATTCGTCGTCAGGAAATCGTCTCTCGTTCATCGGGCTCCGAGCTCGGGCTTTTGAACAACGAGAGATGCCTGTATTTTGAGCTTTTGTATGTGCGTGTAAAATTTTTCATCTCTCGTTAGTTAAACAAAAGTTAGTTACAAAAAACGACCCCTACAGCTGCCCTACGCTCGTAAATCTTTACAAAAACTGTCCCTTGAACTCGCGCAAAGATGCCTCGCAAACTTTTCGCCCGCATGGAATTGGAGGACCGCGACCCGGACGGCTTCAAGTTCCCTTCTAATAAAAACAACAATCGCTCGAATTCGAGCAAACCGAAACAAAAGAACCACGAACACAACAAGAATAAAATGCGAGGAGGGATTCAGTTTGTGCGGGGAAATGTGGCCGAAGAAGACGAAAAGAAACAAAAAGCGGAATTCAAAGAGTGGATGCGCTCGGCGTACGGGGAAGAGTCTGTGACGAGCGAAGGGCTCGGAGAAGCGATTCTGGAACACGTTTTTGGTTTGGACAAATGGAACAACTCCATGCTCGACGAGGAAGAAAAGTTCCGGTTGAAGAAGAAAGAATTTCAAAAGTTCGTCAAAGATATGGGCATCAAGAGCATCGAGGAAAAGGAGAGACTCGAGAAGAAAAATTGGAGGATATGCGAGAAACGGGACAATGAAGCGCGCTCAAAGGAGAGCGGCGATGTCGACGACGAACCGTCTTCTTCTTCTCCTCTGATTGTTATTCCGGCGCACGTGCGAGATCTCATCTTGAAAAAAGTAGGCGTGAGGACGGCGGCGGCCGTCGCGTGCACATGTAAGGAGCTGAGAGACGACGTGAAAGAACAAAGGAAGCGGGCGACTGGGAATTTTAAGTTACGATCCTCTGATGTGAGAGGAGAAGAAGATGTGAGGTACATTTTGCTGGCGTATCCAAACGTGACTGGCGTGACTGTCGATAAATTGAATCACCATCGACCACCGCTGGAACGCTTAGATTACACTGAACGTCTGTCTCCTAGAAAGCGCACGCTTAAAATGATGAAAGAAATTCTCGTCTTCACTCATTCACACAAGAATGTCAGTCGATTAGGATTTACGAATAGCGGATTGGACTTTAGCGACTTCTTGCGAATTTTGTGTGAAAGTGCACGGGAGTGTCATTCCTTTGATTTTTCCGGGAACAATACGGGCGAAGAAATCGGCGAAACGACGTCCGGTATCGGTTTTCGCCCCTCAGCCCTTTTGGATTACATGGTTCGTAAGGAAATCTTTCGCAGGGTCGAAGAATCGAGTTTGCAATGCGTACCCCCATCGTTCAATCCATTTGTACAGCTGTTGTGTCAAAAATTCGCTTATGGAAAGTCCATCAAGGATGAGATGAGAAAAATGTGTAAGGAATTCCTTGAAAGACGTGGTATACCGATGCCGATATGGGTACCCAAACCTGTTGTGGAGTTGAACGTTTCAAATTGCGGATTAAAACATTATTTCGATCTGTTCTTTTACATGGCAGCGTTTCGAAGGTTGAAGCGATTGGACGCATCGAGAAACAGCGAGTTAAATATCAATTATCCCGAATCATGGATGTTAGAAGATAACCCTTCTCATTATCACTCGTATGACGACGGAGACGAGTACGGTCATGTGGGTGAAGACTGTTCGGTTGAATATTTGAACTTGTCGGGCAGCGCAACGACGCGTATCCTTTTCTCCCCAAACATGCAGTTTAATCCCTGCGCGAGCTTCAAGAAGTTGAAAGAGTTGAACTTGAGTGCATCGAAGTCGTTGAAATTTGTTAATCTTACGTATTTGCCGAGTTTAGAGGTGCTAAATCTCGTGAATTGCAAAGAGTTACACACTCTCAAGTTATATTACTTGCCATCGTTGCACACGCTGTCTCTCGACATTTGCAAAAAACTGGAGAATATAGTTTATCAATCTTCAGAGATTCACAGCGATGATGTCATATTCGAAGCTTTGAGTTCTATCGAGAGTAAAATTGAAAGTTTACGAAAGCTTTCGATGAACCAATGCGACGCACTTAGTGAGAACGTGCATCGGCAGTTGTTACAATCGGCAGTAAATCTCGAGCACTACCGTTGCGAAGGATTACATAGTGAGAGTATGCGAGAAGTGCGCATACCGAGCACGTCTTTGGTTTCCGTTGAAATGAGCGGATGCAAACAGATCCAGTGCATACTCTTGAACTCGCCAAACTTGAAGTTGCTAAGAGCGAGAAATTGCCGGTATTTAAAAGATATTCGAGTGAATGCAAAGCGACAACACGCCGCTGGCGTGGGAACGATGGTGGAAATTGACGTAAGAAATAGCGCGAAATTGGTGAGCGTCACGGGATTACGCGTCGATCGATCTACGCGCATATTATCAGGCGGTGCGACATCGTTAGAACGCATACAGTCGGTAGATTAGGTTAGTTCAGATTTTTTTAGACTTGAAACTAATTATTCTTGTAGCAATACATTGCATATATCTAACTATAAGTTGTTGCCAACTTCGATGCCAATCATAATCATATTCGACAACGCGTATAACAAAATCAACGTCACGCCGAAAGGCTTCGTCACCCGAAACCGTTTTGCTGGAACATACGTCAAGCTTAAAAGCAAACTCGCGAACAAAAACATGAAGCTAATCGGAATGTTTGCGTGCGTCAGTAGCGTCAACGGCGCCGGTGATAGCTCCATAGCTTGCAACGCAAACGCTAAACCCAAACCGATGCACATGTTGAACATTGGACCTGAATAACACGCCGCAACCGCCATGGTTGGTTGGCCACTTTTTGCTATGACAACGTCGGCGACTAAATCGCCAACAGAGTTCCCCCACGCCAAGACAGTCACCCCTAAAACAGCCGGAGATATCCCGGAAATGTGTCCTAGAACTGTCAAACATTCGAGCAACTCCGTCGCCGCTAAAGAAATCCAAACTATAGACGTTCCAAACGCTAATGCGAGCGCTAACGGCCAATATTCCGGTTGGTACGAGTGATTCGACGCGACGAAAACCGCGCACCCGACCAATGTCGACGGTATCAAAACGCACATCCACAGCGGTAAAAAACCCACGAAATCGTTCCCGATTAACGCCTGCGCGTCCACGACGTCTTTGACCTGATGCAATAATAACAAAGGCCCAAGCGCGACGGAAGATAACGCGTAAAATCGATTCCATCGTTCTGGCTCCGCGGAAGGTATCGTCATTCGTCTGCACACGTCTAACGGCGCGTGCGCGAGCGCTTTAAAGAAACCGTACTTTGTATTTCCGCGCGCTTGACACCATCTGACGATGTTTTCCCCGAGAACTTCGTGCGCCGGCGGTTCGTCCATCCAATCGACGACACCCATCTCTCTGTCTACTGTACCTACTAGTTGTTGTTCCTTGACATCTGCGCCGCTATGATTACCCCCCACCACGTCGCTCATCGATTCTCCTCCTCCGTCCCGCATCAGCCTTTTCCTTCTCTCTCTCACGTCCGAAACAATCACCAAACACACAAACGCTAAATAATACATAATAAACCCAATCGCGTGTCTCGGATACACCTCCCCACTCGTTACCACGTAACATACTAAAACCGCGCCAAAGAAATAAAACCACGCGTCTCTCAAGAACGCGCCTCTCGGTACTTCAAACGGCGCGGCGACCACGGCCACGGCGCCAACCACCCCTCCGCTCACAAACATCCCCGCGCTGACGATAGCACCAATCATCCCAGCCCCAATCTCTCCGCTCCCACCATCTCCGCTAGAAAAAGCCGCTAAAGACGCAAACACATCCGGCGCTCCGTTTCCTAACGCCAACAAAGTCACCCCGGCGGTATTCGGCGACAGCTGCAACACCTTCGCCACTTTGCGAACCACCGGGCAGAAAAATTCCTCCGCCGTGTCCCCTAAAACGTAAAAAGAAAGGATCACGACGCCTATCAGCGTCACCACGGACAACGTCTGGTACTCTTGCATCGTGCAGTGGTGGAAATAGAGGTAATTCGTGATTGCCGATTCCGTGTCCGAGTTGCATTCGTATTTTTGCACGTGCAAGCACTTGTCCACGCTTTGGTTGATGGCATACGGAGTGCAGTAACTCGTCGTCGTCTTCGTTGTCGCGTCTTCTTCTTCGCCGAGCATCGAACGCCTCCAGCTCGCGCGATGCTCGAACGCAATACCATCGTCGTTGTCGCTCTCCGAACGAACGCTCCTATTATCTCTCACGTCGTCGCCGCGTGGAAACCAAAACGCCATCGACACTCCAATCGCCAACAGAAAGAATTTCACCGCGAACCGTTCGGTTCGATGCGCCTTCCGAAACCGTTTTCGATGGTCCCATCGACGCCACATCTCCGCTTCTTCTTCGGAGACGACGTTCGAGGAGGACGGCATCGTGTGCGAGAGAGAGAGATTGCTGTCTTCTCGACGGGCGTCTCTCTTTTCTCTCTGCGCTGCTGCAAGTGTGTCGCGGGGAAAAAGTTTGAAGAGTTGAAAGAGAGGAGAAACTTGCGCTTGTTTCGCCGCCGCGACGGGCACTCGGGATTAATCGAAACGAACGAAAAAAAGAGAAGAAGAACTGGAAGCGCGTGAAATGCGTGTGCGAGTGTATCTTTTGCTGCTAGTATGTTACTTGTATTAAAAACTCACGTGTGATTGATTGTAGGCGACGGACGCGCGAGCGCGTGTTCTCAGCCTCACAAACGTAGAAGAAGCCAAACATGGACATCGGTGGACCCAGAACATATTAATCCAAATCCGCGATGCCCAACACGTTCACCAAAAGCTTAATCTGGTCGATGAAATCAACGCCCGTCGCATATTCCGTCATCATGCCGACTAACAGGCCGAACATGGTCCATCTCCCGTTGTTGATTTCATTCTTCTTCGTAAACCCAAACACCGTCGAGTCTTCCACTAATTGCTGATACTGCTGCTCTTTGAAGTATTTCACCATCTCTTTCGCTTTCACGCGCTGGTATTCGACGGTGGTGTCTTTTTTACTACCGCCGGCGGAGGCGTCCGCGGAGACTCGCACCGTCGTCGTCGTCGGCGTCGTCGCGGCCGAAGCTCGGGAAAAACGCATCGACGAAGATCTCGACGTCGACGCTTTCATGGTCGAAGAGACGGAGTTTAACGGTCTGAACGAGAGCGAGGTTTGCTGTTGTTGCGCGATGGAAAACATGACGCTCGGGAGATTTTCGTTGTTCGTCGGTGCGTTTTTTTGCGCGAGGGCGTGTTTGTCTCTCGCTCGGACGGACGTGCGAGCTTTTAATGCGTGTGGATTAGTGGTGACGTTGGCCTATCCTTTTTGCCACGCTGGAGGTTTAGGGTTTTATTTTTTTGAATCAAAACCCTAAATGACAAAGTTCTAAAAATTCAACGCGTTACGGAGAGTGAGAGCTGTTCGTTTTTTCCCCACTACATCGCGCTTTCGTGGGACGCCGCGAGTGCGTGCGTGTGCGTGCACGAGAGAGATTGGAAGAAAGAGAGAAAAAAGCAGAGGGTGGTGATGTCTGTTCCTTTATCTTCTTCTTCTTCTTCTTCTTCTTCTTCGCCGAGAGGTTTCCAAGCCGCTCGCGAGCGGGAACGAGAAGAACAACAACAACAATTTGAGTTTCTGAAACGCAGCACCGACGCCGGTCGGTATTTGTCCTCCTCGCTCACGAGCGCGTGGACGGACGAGAAATGGATGGAGATTTTGAGCGTTATTCTGAGATGTTTGTTCGCGCTGTTCGCGGTGGTCGTCGCGCTGTTCGCTCTGGCCGCGTTCGACCGGATGAAACGAGAAGGAGAAGAAGCAGAGGAGGAGGAGAAGAGGACGGCGTTGGCAGTTAACGAAGAAGAAGAAGAAAGAGAAGAAGAACAGAAAGTGATGACGACGACTCAGACGACGGAGACCACGACTTTAGAAAACATACAGAATATGTCCGAAGAAGAGCTGCGAGTGCTCGAGCTTTCGGTGAAAATGCGAGACGTTTTGAGCAAAGAGAAGAGCAACGCGTTGAGCGAGGCGCGGCTCTCGGTGGAGCGAAAACAGTTGGAAGCGAAATTAGCCGGTTTGGATTTGAAGAAAGAATCGAACGAGACGATGAAAACTTCGAACGATATGAAGAGGGAGAGTTTAGAGCTTAAGATGAAACTGAGCAGGGAGAAAGTTTTTAGGGAGGACGTGGCGGACGCGTTGAGAACGGGATTGATTGTCGTTTGCGGAGCGCTCGTTTATTTCGGGTGGAACGTCATTCGAGACGCGTGGTTGAACGAGAGCGAGATTTGTTTCTCGCCGTCCTCGTCCTCTTCCTCGTCATCTTCCGCCTTCTCCTCGTTCTGGTTTAAACCTTCGAATGTTGGTGTCTTTTTTTCCACGCTTACCACTCGCTTGGAGAAACTGTGGTGCGTCTCCAAAACGTTCGCCAAAGCAGCCTTCACGTCGGTCGCGAGTTTGTACTGTTCCAAAGTAGTCGTCAAATTTGGTCTCCTTTCCGGAACAAACTCCACCGTCTCTCCGCTTTCTTCCATAGCGTTAACTTTAGGCGTTGGCGGAGGCTACCTCGGTCACAAATTCGTCCGATATTTACACGGCGACGAGACTGCTTTTCTCTATTTATGGTCCGCGTACGTCTTCGTCGTGTTTCTCGCGAACGAATCCGCCGAGCACATCGGTCGGGAAGTTTTAAAGTCCACCCTGCGGAGGATACTTTTTAGAGTCGCGTTAGGTTTCGCGGTTCCTTTAGTCGTCGCGAGCGTGCCGTTTAGCCGTTGATTATGTAAAATAGGTAGATAATGCGCATAGAGTAGCACTCCGAGTAATTGGTTTTCTTTCTCTTTTTTCCTTTCTCTTTTCTCTCTTTTTTTTGAATTCTTCCCCACACAACGGAGGACTTTTCCACATTCCGAGGGAAAGGGAGTTCTCGTGCGCGGGGGGCTAGTGCGCGCCTTACGATGGCAACGATGGACGCCACTTTAAGACGCGACGACACCAATGACGTCGATTTCATCGCTCTGACGACGAAAAAACTCAACCACTCGATCCCATCCATTCGCCAACGCGCGTTGGAATCGTTACATTTCAAAATCAAATTCAATTTGCTCCCGACGCTTTCTTCCGTGACATCGAACGAAGAGTTGCTGGAGACGTTGCTGAATGCGTTGGATTTTGAACGCGTCGAAGTCGATGATGGTAGTAATGAACGCACGTCCAGTCCAGTCGTGGCTGTTTTGTTGACGCTCGTTCGAAAATCCACGAAGCAAGAGTTGGTTGCGTTCCAAAGAACCATGAGAAAGATACGAGGCGACGCGGTGCTGCGACGGATCGCGGCGGATTGTAAACTGACCGTCGGGAAAGAGTGGATGAGCGACGAGATTGACACGTACTTTAAAGCGAAGAGAAGAGCGATGGTTATGCAAGTGGGTAATGATTATGTCGCCGAGGAGGAAGGAGAAGCTCCTTTAGCACCAACAGAAAGTTTCAACGCGAAGGAGGAGGAGATTCGGAGGCGGTTGAAGAGATACGAGGACGAAGAATTGAGAACGTCAACGAGGAGCGAGCGGACGGTGACGGTGACTAGGATTCCTGAAGTGCCAAGGATGATGAAGTGCGTGAGCTCAGACGGGTCATTCGGGAAGAAGCTGGTGTCGCGACGACGACGACGACGAGGTATGGACGAGGAAAAGAAGAGCGAATATGACATTTTAAGGAAACATTTGACGCAGTACGAACGGACGTTGAAGACGACCATGAACGTCGATGTTTTACTTGGAGGTTTGCGAGCATTGCGAGAGAACGTTTTGAGCGACTGGGGCGTGCAAGCGTTCGTGCTGGCAAATCCAGAAAGCGGGATTGTGAGAGTTGCCTGCGATATTTTAGTGTCGTCTTCGTATAGCAATAGTAATAGCGGGGACGAAGATGATGGAAGGGAGGAAGATTTCTTACATTTAGACCGCTCGGTAGTTTCGCTAAAGCGAGAAGCTATGATATTCTTAGCAGACGTGGTGTTGGGATTGAAGTCCGAGCTATACGAGAATAGAAGCGGAGGTACTAATACTAGCACCAAGGAGTTAGAAATCTACGACGATGACGATGTGCGTTACGATTACGCCGAGTCCACGCGGCGACGGGAAGTCATCTTCTCTCAGAGAGAAGCGTATCACGCACAAGAAGGTAACGATGGTATGCTTGATGAAGATGACACCAACATGTATTATTATCACTCCGTGCACGCGTTGCCGATTGCGCACGCCATCGCGGAAGCGTTCATCTCGTGCGCGAGATATCCGTCTCTGTGCGGGGAAACGTGTGAACTCTTTGAACGATGTTTTCTCGAATGCGATGTGCTGGAGCTCACTGACATCGACGCGAATACGAATGGAGCGCATCCTTCTTCACTCGTCCGCTTGAAAGGATATTTACGCGCGTGGAACGTATCGGGTGCGAGGTCAGTCGGTGACTTTGGCGCGAATGCTTTGTGTTTCATCACGTCTGAGAAGCTCGCCAGATTCGCCAAAGGCTTGGACGTCGTTGAAAATTCAAAGAAGTTCAACAGCATTGATGACATATACGACGATGCCGACGAGGAGGAAGAAGGTGCAATTTTGCGCGTCGACGATACATTGATTAAGAGCTGCGTGGAAAGACTCGACCAATCGGATTCGCACGAAGAGGCGCACAGTTTGCTGGATGCCATGTTTATCATGCGAGCGCTCGGCGGAGGTGATTGTTTGCTCAAATCGCTATCGAGTTCAACTCAAACCGTATCTGGTATTTGGGAACGGTTTTTACTTGTCAAACCAAAAACGGTGAAAGACACGGCGCTCTGGTCGCACATGTTGAGACTGCTGAGTGGGTGTTTGGGTAGTAGTTCTAATTCGGGAGCAGTAGGCGAGGAGAGAGAGCACGCGGTTCGATTTTTAGCATACGCAATTGCAAAAGTAGGCGCGCACGCGTGTCGTCAAGCACTTCTGGAGACAAAAAATCGTCGCACGTGTGACCGCGATGAGAATATCGATCCAAACGTACAGAGAAAAAACGGCAATATCGAAGATTCGCGTCCAGTCTGGTTGAAGCATCCCATAGCGATCGAACGCGAGCTAGAAAGGAGCGGCGATGCCAGTGGTGTTCGGAGATTGACGTTTCAGGAAGTTTTGAGAGATGTCCGTGACTGTTTAGAAGCGCTTCTGCGCGTTTCATTGAACACGTCTTTAAATGTTGTGAATGTGTTTGCAAAGTCAGTCGAGTTTACGAACTCATTATCGTCCGCCTTGAAAAATCCAAGGAGGAGAGTTGAATACGGCTCGTTGGTTGCGTGCTGCGATTCCATCTATGCGTTGGCAACAATGGCGAAACGAACGAGGAAGCGTAAAATGCTGCACACCGATGCGCTTTGCGAGTCGTGTCTTCCAGAATTACTGTGCGTCGTTGAGCGCACGGCGACGAGCATCGTGATTCATTTCGACAAATTTCGTTCGAGCAATACTTTCGACGATGTGTGCGGTGGAGAAGCGTTGTTGGAATCCGCCCTTCTCGCGATTATCGAAGTGTGCGAAAATACGTCTTCGCCTGTAATATGGACAGAAAAGTTTGGCGCATCATTTGAAAACACTTCAAACATTTTACTTAGTCTCGTCGCGCGAACGAGTTCGGCTGATTCATTAGCGTCCTCGAAATCACCGCGATGCGTGGCTCTGATTTTTGATTTGGTCGCCATGCTATCGGCGGCATTTCTCGATGACGGTCAAAATGCAGTCAAAGACATCGCTTCGTGTCAGCGCGTCCGAGAATTCGTATTCGCATCAACCTGGTTCGATTGCGCAAGTTTGCACGCCATAGATAAGAGTAATGCATCTATATCTCGTTATCGTGCCGCGGTATGCGTAGCGCAGATTCTCTCGAGCGTGGCGAAAGATGAAACGTCGCTCTTTGACCACGAGGCGCCTGGTTTAGATCCAGGTTCCAATCACAACGGCGGTCGAGTCTCAATGATTTCATTACTTTCACGACGAAAGCTATGGATAACGTTTG